>Ga0209643_1000136_pt1 | contig 175994 bp, 159 predicted proteins | sample AutmiccBRH37_all_FD_187383 | JGI IMG/M metagenome (GOLD analysis project Ga0209643, IMG submission 187383) | Deep subsurface microbial communities from Mt. Terri, Switzerland - Autotrophic microbial communities BRH/37_all (SPAdes) (version 2) | ecosystem: Environmental > Aquatic > Deep...
GCATGGTAGGGTACCCTTCATATTTTGTTGCTAAACCCAAGTCCTGAGGTGTTACAGCTCTATTCTGGGATTTTGGCAGGACGCTTATTTTACCTTCTGGTTCAAGGATGGCAAACTCAACTTGTCCCAAAAAGAAATAACCTCTAATCCTTAATTGTGACATCAAATCATCAAGATTAATCCTGGTTTTTTTCATGGCCTGTTCAAGAAGCTTGCCGTTTTGCACTAAAATTATAGGCTCTTCCTCTACAACTCTTCTTAACCTGGAAAACTTCAGTGATAAAATACTTAAAATTATTTGAAAAACAGCCAATGCGCCCACTGTTATCATTACCCCACCAAGACCGCTGGTACTGCTGCTGAGCGCACCGGCCGCGGTGCTTCCGATTATAATACTTATAATGAAGTCAAAAAGGGTTAACCTGCCGATTTCCCTCTGCCCCATTAGCTTGGCTAATAATAATAAGTAAAAATATATAACCGCTACCCTTGCCAACCACTGAACTACGGTAAGGCTTTGTTGGGCTTCCCAAAAAGGCATTTATTAAGTTCCTCCTTACGTTTAGGTTATATGATGCCCGTTGAGGTTGTTTTTATAGGTTACATTAGGTAGGTTGCAGAATAGTTGTGACTAAATTTAATGCCACCTTTTTTCACTCGAGATGGGTTAAGTTTAAGTGTTGGTAACATTTACCTTGTGGTTTTCATAATATAAGTCAACTAAATTAATAAACATAAAAAAGGAGGCTAAATCTATGGGTTATGGCGGAGGTGCCACTACCGGCGGCGGTTATACCGGTGGTACTTACTTTGATGGAAGCTTTATCCTCTTTTTGGTCCTGATCCTGCTGGTATTCGGTATGGGATTTTGGGGCTTTGGGGGCGGCTATGGTGGGTATAATAAGAAATAAATAGCATTTCAAATTTGTTTTTATAATTCCCTATTAAAGGGAATTATTTTTCGTGGTGTGGCCATAGTCTTTAACCAAAAAGTCTATAAAACGTAATAGGCACTTGACGAGTAAACATGAATCTTTTTTAGAATCCCCTGATTCTTACAGCAAGGTTACATAAGTTTACATCCTGATGGATACAACTAAAAAAAATTCTAGGGGGGAAATAATATGTTTAAACATGATAAAAACCTATTACAAATGGTTCGGGTGGAGAAGCCTAACCCAACCTATGCCGCAATGTTAACAGAGCAGCTTGGCGGTCCGCAGGGCGAACTTAAAGCAGCAATGCAATATATTTCCCAGAGTTTCCGAATAAAAGATCCTGAAATTAAAGATCTTTTTATGGATATTGCCGCTGAGGAATTGAGCCACATGGAAATGGTTGCCACCGCCGTAAACCTTCTAAACGGTCATGATGTCAACGCCCAAGCGGTACAATCGGGAACTATTGAAAGCCAGGTATTAACTGGCCTTGCTCCCTATCTTACAAACGGTTCCGGTGTTCCCTGGACTGCTGCGTATGTTAACGTCACCGGTGATTTACCAGCCGATCTTCTCTCTAACATTGCTGCGGAACAAAGGGCAAAAGTAGTTTACGAGTACCTCCACAGGCAAATCAACGACAAACATGTGAGGCAGATGATTGACTTCCTTCTTAACCGTGAAGAGGCACATAACACTCTATTTAGGGAGGCTTTCACAAAAATCCAGGATACAGGCTCAAATAGGGACTGGGGCGTAGATAAGGATGCCAGGCTTTATTTTAACCTATCCAAACCGGGTAAATACTTCGATGTTCAGGATCCGCAAGCTCCCGCCTTTCAAAATCCAGATCAGCAGCATTAGCATTTGAAACCCTTGAAAAATATGGACTGCCAACCATAAAAAGGAGATGTGATATGTGAATCCAATAAAGGAAGGATTTATCCAGTCCGGGCGTTATCAGTTTTTTTATAGAAATATTGGCCAAAACGGTCCTGCTGTGGTTTTTATTCATGGAATACCGACACATTCATTTCTCTGGCATCAGGTGATGACTTTTTTAGGTGACCGGTATACTACAATAGCACCTGACCTTTTGGGGTATGGCCAATCTTCCAGAGGCCCTATTGAAGACTTAACTTTGCACAGCCAAGCGCAACATATCCTTTCCATTTTAGATCAATTAGGAATAGAAAAAGCCCATTTTGTAGGGCACGACCTTGGCGGGGGAATCGTGCAAATACTGGCTGTTAATAATCCTGAACGGGTTATAAGTATTACCGTTGCCGACGGCGTTTGTTTTAGCAACTGGCCATTACCTACGGTGGTATCAATGCGCTGGCCCACAGCGCCTGAATTTGAACCCTCACCATTAATAATCCAACAAATGCTGCGGGTGGGGATGCATAATCAAAAAATGCTCACAGCAGATATAATTGAAGCTTTTACATCGCCTTTTAAGACTCCTGAAGATTATAAAGCTCTACAGCTGGCAGCCGGCGCTTTAGAGCATCATGAAACTCAGGTTTTAGTTCCCCACTTGCCGTTTATCACTGCGCCAACAACCATCCTATGGGGACAATATGATCGTTTTCTCCCTGCGTACTGGGGCCTGAGATTGCATCAGGCCATACCAAATTCCCGATTACGTATTCTTCCGAATTGCGGCCATTATTCGATGTTGGATAATCCGCAACTTTTCTCAAATGAGCTCATAAGCCATCTACAACAATTAAGTGCAATTCCCAACGTGATTTATAGGGAAATACAGCCTTCTATTTCATTAACTTGGAAACCCCAACTGGAACTGTACAAAGAAAGTAGTGCCATAAGGGCCGGACTCGGCATTCATCCTTGCATTGTGCCTGGCAACAATACTGTAACAAACCGCGAGTCCTAAACCCGTACCGTTATCTTTGGTGGTAAAAAATGGGGTGCCCAGTTTAGAAAACACCTCCGGTTCAATTCCAGTGCCCTGGTCTTGAAAAGCTAAAACCACTTCTTGACCCTCAACATACGTTTTAATTGTTAAACTCCCACCCGGTTGCATTGCTTCCAAACCATTACGTGCCAGATTAAATATAAGTTGGCGGATTTCTTTATCGTCTAGTATCAAATCTGGTATGCTGTTTAACTGTAATATTAGTTGTTTATCTAAACTGTAAGCATCGGCCTGGATAAGTGGAGAAATAGTTTGCAATATGGAATTTAGGTTATGCATCTGTTTCTTTTCTGGCTTCTTTTTAGCTAGAGAAAGAAATTGTGTAATTATGCTATTGGCCCTGTCTAGTTCTTCAAGCATTAGATCAAAATATCCAATGTAATCATTACACTTCTCTTTGCCTTTTAACAGTTGCAAAAAGCCATGCACAGTGGTCATGGGATTCCTAACTTCGTGACCGATACCCGCCGCCATCTGACCAATTAGATTTAACCGTTCAAACCTGGCCATCTCTATTTGCACCTGCCGGCGTTCTGTTACATCACGAGCCACCTCCACAATACCAACGATTGCATCTTTCTCTATCACCGGGTAAGCCTTAACCAGCCAAATACTCCCGTCAGGACCAATTGTTTCTCTTTCTTCAAATTTGCCGGATGCAAGGGATTTTTTAACCGGACAGCCCGGGCACGGATCTTCACGATGATACCAAACTTCATAGCAATGAAGTCCCACTAATTGAGCAGCGGTCATGCCGCCTGACTTACCGGCAGATTTATTGGCCCACTTAATAATCATGTTTGGATCATGATAAACTACCAGTTCTGATATAGACTCAAGAATAATTTCCTTATCACGTTGCGCCCTTCTTAAAGCCGCCTGCATCTGCTTGCTCTCTGTAATGTCACTAAATAAACTTAAAAAGCACCTTTCACCACTAATATCAATTAACTCCACTGAAAGAAGCCCTGTTCTTACCTCACCTGCTTTTTTGCGGAACTTAAACTCCACATCGTAAATGGCACCGTTACTTAATATTTCCTTACCATACCGGGTTCTTTCATCTACATCAAACCAGATGCCTAATTTAACCGACGACCTGCCTAAAAGTTCTTCCCGGTTAAAACCGGTAACGTTAATAAAACTTTTGTTAACATCGATATAATAGCCATCTAAGGTTGTAATGGCCATGGCAGCAGGATTACTATGAAACGCTTTGGCAAACCGCTCTTCGGATACGCGCAAAGTTTCTTCTGCCTTTTTGCGCTCGGTAATATCAATGCCCGAAACTAACACCATTGGGGTGCCGTCAACATCATAATACGGATTGTAGCTTACCTGGAAAGTGCGCCCATTACACGCGGTGCGTTCACACACACAGGGATTCTGCTTTTCCATCACATATAATGCCGGGCAGTTCTCACATGGAACAGACCTACCCTCAATAATTGAATAACATAGTTTGTCCCCCGGTTCACCAAATAACTCTCTGAAATAACGGTTGGCAAAGCAGACACGATAATTTGGAGTTTGGAGGTAAAGCAGTGCCGGAAGTCCATCCAGGAGAGAAAACAGTCTCTGCCGTTCAGTTTCCAGCGCTTTCTCTGCTTGTTTGCGCCAAGTGATATCCCGAACGACAACTTGCACCGCGGGCTTACCTTTAAAGTAAAGCGGAGCCGCTGCAACCTCCACATCGATAATACTTCCGTCAGACACAATAAATTTTTCTTCAGCTAAAGCGGCAGTTTCACCACTGATTAACATTTGCTGTACTCGTTTCTTTACTAGTTGGTGGAAATCAGGGTGAACAAAATCCATCGCCTGCCTTCCAATTAGTTCCTGGGGGCTTGCAACACCGTAAAGTTTTGCCCCCATATTGTTAATTAAAATAATTTTACCTTCACTATAAACGGCTATAGCATCCGGTGATAGTTCAACCAGCTTGCGATATCGTTCCTCGCTCTCCCTCAATGCTTCAATATCACGCTGAATGCTGGCCCACGCAATAATTGCACCATCTTTTTGTTGTACGGGGAACATTTCCAATTCCGCTTTATATTTGCTGCCTTTTTTGCGCTGCTGTAAAATCTCTCCACACCAGTTTTTATTACGCTGCATGCAATTAACAATTTGTTGCTGAATTTCATCGGCATTTATTTCGGCATTAAAAATGACTGGAAACTGCCCAATCAATTCCCGGTGCTGGTAACCGGTTAATTTTTCGATAGCCTTATTAACATAAATTATGCGACTGTCCAAATCGGTAACGATAATTCCGTTAGGGAGGTTCTCAACCAAGTCGGCAAGTATACCTTGCATTTTGTTTGCCTGTTTCAATGCTTTAATTTGCCCGCGCAACAGTTTATTTTCCTCTATTAGTTGTTCTTTTGACTTATCTTCCTCTTTCAAACAATATAACCTCATTTCTTTACTGTAAAAGTTAAAGTTATATTTATTTTACAAATTGCCTGTCATATCCTTTGGGGAAAATGTCGAACATTGGGCAATGGGTATTTTTTTACAGAAAAACCTATTAATAAACCAAAATAGCGCCCTGTAAGGGCGCCGCTGGTATACCGTATGGGGAATTTAGTATGTAAATGAAAAAACCCTTAAATCCAAGTGCTAATCCTGAAATTTTTGAATTAATACTTCAAGGATCTGCTCGGCCTGCTCATGCGGTACCTGACAAGTCCCTACGTTGAAATGACCACCGCCACCGTACTGCAACATAACCGAGCCGATATTTTTATTAGAGTTGCGATTGATAATGCTTTTACCGCAGGTGAACACGGAATTGCCCAGTTTGCCTTCGATAGCCCAAATGCTTATATTCACGTCGGGACACAACGCATACGGAATAAAGCGGTTCCCTGAATAAATGGGGTCAACTCCACGCAGGTCGGTTACCAACACATTATTATGAACAGTGGAATACTTTCTGACCATTTTTTTAAATAATTCAGTCTGTTCGAAATACAGGTCAACCCTTTCCCTGACATCATAATCACTAAGGATCTGGTCAATTGATTTATACCTGATATCGTTAGCCAGTTTCTCCATTAGTTGATAGTTGCTAATCCGAAACTGGCGAAACCGTCCCAACCCGGTTCGTGGATCCATTACAAATGCAAGCAGTACCCAACCTTCAGGGTTAAGTATCTCTTGCACTGTAAACTGAGCAGCATCAGCCTTGTCAACAGCAGCCATCAACTCATTAAGATTAGCGCCAAATTTACTACTACCACCGTAATAATTATAGATAACCCGAGCGCAGGACGGGGCTTGTTCAGACCGACCGGCAAATTCTTCTTTCAGACTCCCGCGTTCTTCTTCCGAGCTGTGGTGGTCAAACCAAAGGCCGCAGCCCTTGGCAAATGGAACATTCGCCAGGATGTCATTTTTATTAACCTCAATTAAACCATCCTGAACATCTTTGGGGTGGACAAACTTAAAAGAATCGACAAGGTTAAGTTCAAGCAAAAGGGTGGCACATGCCAGACCATCAAAATCGGAACGCGTTAATAATCTCACTTTATCAGGCACCTCCGTGACCAGTTGAATATAATAAGTCAAATTATAAGTAGATTTACTTTCGACAAAACATAGTATCGTTCCTGTTTATTTTTCAAATCCCACCATAATTTTGTAATTACTTATTTAAATTACTTTCATTTATTAAAGTTACACTTTAATTATTCGTATCACTGTCTTCTGGGGGCTTACTTTTGGGTTTCTTACTTTTTCTATACTTTTGAACAAAGATTAGTGTAACGGTTAATACTAACCCACCGACAATTAAATAAAGGTAATAATCCACTAAAAAGCTTAGAATCTCGGCTTGATTTTGCCCAACAACATAGCCAAATAATATAAGTGATATAATCCAACAGGTTGCTCCTATAATTGCGAATGTCATTACCTTAATAAACGGCATTTTACATACCCCTGCTATATATGGCACAACACTGCGGGCAACCGGTAAAAAATAGGCTATTATGATGGCAAAATTCCCAAACCGGGTAAACCATGTTTCCAATCGGGTTATTTTTTCGGGGGTAATAAATACATACTTGCCGTATTTTTGAATAAAGGGCACACCCAGTTTGCTTCCAATGGTATAGCCACTGGCAAAACCACCTAATGTACCCACCAGAGCCACAATAAAAATCCGCTGCAAATCAAATATCCCCAAGGTTACAAAGTAACCGGAGAGCACGAGCATGGTTTTTGAAGGCATGGGTATACCCATAGTATCAACAAACATCGTTACAAACAGGGCCCAATAACCATGAAGGTTAACTAATTCAATGGCTAAATCTTTATAATCCACCCGACATACCACCAAACATTATATAATTACTGCTTTGTTATCTTCCCTTCCGAATATATCCCGATATTTAAAAAAGTGCAACCTTTGGCTAATTAGCGTTTAATGCAATACCACCGCCGCAACAATAAATATAATATAAAATACGCCGTTAAAAGCAAGTGTTGCCGGACGGATGGCTTTTTTTATCCGCAAGGTCAGATAAACAACACTGGCCCCGACTAGTGCCAGTAAAGCACTGATAAGAGCCAAACCCGACAACTCCCACGGTGTTAAAGCGATACCCAGTGCGGGAATCATCGAACTTTGAAACACCATGGCACCGGTTATGTTACCCAGGGCCAAAGTGTCCTTGCACTGGCGCACCCAAATCAGGCTATTAAATTTCTCGGGCAGTTCTGTGGCAATAGGCGCAATAAAAATAGCCAACACAAATGGGGATATATGCAGTATTTCAGCCACATGCGTAATACCTTGCACAAATAAATGTGCACCGACGATAATGCCCCCCAGGGCGGTAAGCACCTGCAGCACTATTACCCTGGTTGACGGTTCCTGCTGTTTTCTGGCAAAATGCAGGGGTTTTAGTTCGGTTTCGCAAAGGGTACTGCCAGCCTTAAGTGTACGGGCAACATAAAAAAAGTAAGCCAACACAAGTAATACAGCCACGGGGCTTTTAAAATCCTGGGGTAAAAATGCAGCCAGAATAGCTATCGAGTAAACCAGCATAAAGAAGCCAAGATCCCGTCTCATTATGGATTGGTCTATCAACATGCACTCCCGCTTTTCTCCATTCACCTTGCATATCAATGCGGCAATACCGGTGATAGATAAAGCTAGTGTAGCCAGCATAAAAGGCGCTCCTAAAATAGCACCAATGCCTATCTCGTGCGACGCTTCACCGGTGCCAAACAAAATAGCCATAACGGGGATCATCGACTCGGGCAAAGCTGTACCCACTGCAGCCAGTACACTGCCCACCGCTCCCTCGGATAGTTTTAACTTTTTACCCAGCCATTCTATCCCATTGGTAAAAAGTTCAGCGCTAAACAAGATTAACGCCAGTCCACCAACCAGGTACAATGTTATAAACATAGTCTATTCCTTTCTCAGTTTTAAGTTTGTTAAACAGAACTTTGAGACTTGTCTTTTTCAAACCTTAATATATACAAAAAGCGAGACCTTCACGCTAATTGCGCGAAGGTCTCGCCTAGCTGTTTAAATAAGCTATGTCAAACCGGGCCCGATGGCCGTACTGACGATTTGACAACCCGGAAACCGGGCGACTACTCCCCTTTGAAATTAATTCTACATGGTTAGCTATCTGTAGTCAATTAAAAGTTTAAGTTACGAGCAGCGAATTAAATTATATTGGACTATAGTAAGGGAGCATCTAATTTCTTTTCTTTTGTATTTTCTAGATGGTTAAAGCGATTATAATCCCTGTTCCTCGAATCTGACTGGGATAAATAATCCTTCTGCTCATTTAAACTGCCACGCTCAACCAGGTAATCAGGTTCAACCAAATAATCTGGTTCAGCCTGGCTACCGTGCTCAACTAAATTTTCCCTATGCACTGGGAGCGGTTCAGCTTTTATAATTGATTCCCGGTTATTTTGCTCCCGGTAAATATTTATGGTGTCCCTGTGTTTTACCCCGGTCTCCCCGATAGGCAACCCGTTCCGGTCAATAACGCTACCGGTTAATTTTTTCGCCTGGTTTGTAGTGGTACTACCCAAAGACCAATTATGGCCGGTCACAGCTCTGACACCGTTCTCCGCTTCCTCGTACTTAGATACCCGCACCTGTCCTTCCTTACCTCGCAGGATTGAACTCCTGCTACCCGGCTGGAGACGCCTTGATTCCGTCACCACCCGTTCGGGTATTTGTTCCTGCACCTGTTGCCCGGTATATACAATTACTTCTTCTTTTTCTTCCGTTTTAATACTATCTTGCCGGGTTACTTCCAAATATTCCCCTGGAAAGAGCTTAGGCAGTGAAACATTAACCTCAACCATGGCTTCCCGAACATTACGCTCGCGAAAAACATCTGCCTGCACATCAAGACCGTCTCGCTGGCAGCGTTCATATACAAGATAATTGTTTGCTGTCATACCTAAATTCTGGGCCTTGCTGCCGGTCTCCCTGCTCAATTCGCCCACCATAACCACACCGTTGGCATTTTGCTTAAGCAGTTCTTCATGAACCACACCCCGCAGTTTGTCGGAGTCAACCGCGTCTGCCCCGCTCTTGACCACGGGTACTACGCTGACCATGACAATACTCTGCTCATGGCCAAAATCACCTTTTAAACCGGCATCTTCTACAATCATCTTAACTGCCTGGTAAACATCCATCCCTTTAAGCGGTAAGCCATCAGCGGTGCTGTCTAATTCCACCCCCGCATTATGTACGTTGGTTACCTTCCCATCTTTATTAAGCTGCAAACTAATCCCATCGTTGATATTCAGCTCAACCGAGGCCACGGCCCCGCCCAGCGGCCATAAAAGCGGGTACATAAGTCCCAGGGCTAATACAAGAAACAATACCGCCGCAGTGGTGGCATATTTAAAAAGGGCATTCATTGTGAAAACTGGCCGAGACTTGATACAAAAATCAATGGTTTGCCCCACTAGTGGATTTGGGGCTGGGGTATTTATTTGGATAAAATCCCCTTTGGTAGTATAAACAACAGTTTTTTTGCCCGTTACCCTCATGACTACGCCTTTTTGGTTCATCACGTTAGGCACCTCTTTTCCTGTTACCCGGCAGTTGGGTAAAATCTCTCAGTGGATAAAACCTGTCCTCAGAGAGTATCAATGCCAGTGCAATGGTGTATTTGCGCCCTTTTTCTAAAACTCTGCGCTTTACACCGGTCAATGTTTCAAGCTTCTTTATCGGCAGCAGTTTGTATTTTTTCAGGTATTCCATAAGCTCAGGTTCATTAGCCAGACAGTGAGCCACCTGTTGCAGTGTTTCCTTGCTGTCCCTATGCTTGGGTGATATCTTTACCAATTCGTCAAGAGTAACCGAATACTGTTTCAGCACATTGATGAATTCATCCACCACCGCAGCCAACACTGCCTGCTGCTGACCTTCCTGATAGTGCTCAGTTGAAGCTATTACATCATGCCGGCTAAGTTCTTCGTCACCGGGGTTCATTGGAGTAAGCGAAAGATGATTATGCCTGGACTCCTTGCGGATATAGTCCACTAGTCGACTGTGAATAACTCGCCTGGCATAGCCTTGAAACGACGCCCCTCCACCGGGTCTGTACTTATCTATAGCTTCATTAAAAGCCACCTGGGCAATACTTAGTTCATCGTCGTTGCCCCAGGTGAGATACTTTTTACAGGTTTGGGAACTAACTCTGGCTATAAAATCTAAATTCGATTTAATCAATTCATCTCGAGCTGCCGGATCTCCCTTTTGGGCTGCAACTAGGGCCTGTTTAAGGCTCCTCTCTTTCGGCATCAAAATCACTCCGCTTATATAAATCTACGCGCACCGGGCAACGTTTTTAATGGGTAACAAAAAAAATTAATCGTTGATGTATGTAAACAAAGGAGCCATTTACAAATTCTCCGCGCGGCAAGAACACCCGAGAGACAATTTGAAATGGCCCTGGTAACAGTTAAAAGCTTAACTGGCTCGTCCCGGTAAACACTATGTTTATAACGGAACTTATACATATTATACACTATCAGCATCACGTTTGTGTTACAATTACATAATTTACATTATTTAACGTTAGTGGCAAGCGTAGTATAAGTTAGTACGACTGTATCACAAAGCAAAAGTAAGTTTACCCACCACCATGCTCACTGGACGTGATTGCAGGTGTTTATCGGTAACGCCCGTCGAAAAGAAAAATAACGCCCCCTCGGTTGGATCCGCTCCACTTAACGCTTCCTGTGCCGCCTGAACAGCTTCGGCTCCGGCGGCCCTGTTAATACTACCGTTTAATACCGGGGTAAATTGGTAGGTTCCATTGGTTACCTGATTGATAACTAGTCTTATTGAATTGGGGAATAGTGAACTGTTAACACGATTTAATACTACCGCTCCTACGGCCACCTTGGCTGGATACGGTTCGGAAGCTGCTTCTGCCTGGATTAACCGGGCTAGTAAATCGGCTTCCCCGCGATTGTTATTTCCCCTGCTTGCCTGCCCGGGCCCCGTACGACCAGTGGGTATAATTAGTGTCTGCCCTGGTCGGATAGTAGTGGAATCAAGTTCATTAGCGCTCATTAAATCGCCATGAGACACACCGTATTTTATTCCAATATTATAAAGATTATCGCCGGCAACCACGTAATAAGTCTCTTTAGCGGGCGGATCGGCAGCCGCAACGCTAACATTGAATGACAACGCTAATATAAGCAAAATAAAGCATACCCGCAAAACCATATTTGGCATAAACATCATTTCCTCCCTGTCTTCCCGATCCCAACATTAAAAAAAACAATAGAATCGGCTTCGTTAAAAGAACCCTCTTTTACATTTCTTCAAGATATACGGAAACAACTCTAATAATTAGGTGGGTGTGGCGGGATGCAAATTATGGTTGCACTCAATGGGCAAACCTTCCAGTTAAAAAAATATCTTAAGCTACCCACTAAAACACATGGCAAGATACGAATAACTTTAAAGAACCTGGTTTTTTTTCCATACACAGGGTGCTTTTCAGACAGCTAATCAAGTAGTGAACATGTCTGTAGCGCATTAGTTGAAAGGAGGGTTAGAGAAACTGTTTCAGTTCCAGCTAAATTCTAATCACGACATAAATAGCCTAATCCCATATTGTTGGGTACGGAGGAACCACCTGGTTTAGTGGGGTGAATCCCGGCAACGCCGTTGGCGTTAATTCCGGGTAGGGTTATCTTTTACCGAACCCGTCAGCTAACTCCGGAGGCTGCAAAAAGAGAGGGGCATAATATGCATAAACGTCTCATCAACCAATCAATAGCTACCCTTTTAACACTTCTTGTTTTATCATTGCTACTGACAGTGGCAATGTTACCGTCGGCCTCGGCCGCTACCGGTGAAGCGGGAGAGCAGGCTGTCACCGGCCAGATTAACGAAACCCGCTCCAATGCCGGGGTATCTCCGTTAACTGTAGACCAGGCTCTTTCCGCCCAGGCCATGAAAAAAGCACAGGCCTTGGCTGCCAGAGGTTATTTAAAAGACACTGCGCCTATAGCAGGTACATCTTTTAAGAGGTCAGCCGGCAACTCCATTAGCGGAGAAAGTTGGGCTAGAGCCGACGACGCTTCTTTAGCCTGTCAATTATTAAAAAGCATCAGCTTCTACAAAAAAGTCATGCTGGATAAAAACTTTAGCCGTGTGGGCATTGGGGTGGCCACAGGCAATTCAAATACATTATTAGTACTGGTATACGCCGGCGGAAGCACACCGGTTACCGTGCCTGGCACCGGAACTCAGCCGACGCCGACACCATCACCGTCACCGACACCAAATCCCACGCCGCAGCCGGTTCCCCAGCCGCAGCCGCAGCCCGAACAACCGGTCCAGGGCCTTAATGCAGACGAGCAAAAAATGCTAAGCCTGGTCAATTCATCCAGGGCCAGCGCGGGCTTAAAACCGTTACAGGCTGACCTGTCCCTGGTTAAACTGGCCCGGCTTAAAGGGCAGGACATGATTAATAAAAACTATTTCTCCCACACATCTCCCACATACGGCTCGCCTTTCGACATGATGAAAGCGGCCGGCGTTTCTTACCGATACGCAGGGGAAAATCTGGCTGGCGCTTCCACAGTGAACTCGGCACACACCAACCTGATGAACTCGCCTGGCCACAGGGCCAATATACTAAAAGGCAACTTCACCAAAGTGGGTATTGGTGTGGTAAACGGTGGCCCTTACGGTAAAATGTTTGTTCAGATGTTTATTGGCTAACTGGTTATATTGATAAGCCCTAGTCATAAAGCTATAATTTATAGTACCCCGCAAAACAGGGGCAGTTACGCCCTGCCCCTGTTTTGCTTTTTTTTATTAATTTAAGCTAAATAACATTAAAACCCACAAAATAAAATATAATTGCTCATAAAACAATAAGCCGCCCTTTAAGCTCTAGGCGGCTTGCTCTATAAACATTACGCATATCAACTCTCCACGATTGTTGTTATTCTTTTTTCTCAGGTTCTTTTTTTTCCAGATGGGCAAGGCGTTTTTCTATCTCTTCCAGCTGAGTTTTTAGGAACCGGGCCTGTTCTTGCAAGTACTCGCTATCCGACGGCGCCGCCGCGGTGTAAGCCGAGGCTACGGGGACCGCGGAGCTGCTGGTTGCCCACCAGCGGCGGGGCAGCGACGGGTTGGCACGACAAACGACTCCTGTGTTACTTGTCAGACCGCAGCCGTAACCGTTTCCCCTCATTTGCCGGCCCATACCGGCACCAGATCCATTTCCTCTTGACATAAATTTCACCCCCCTTCGTTAAAATGGGCGAAATTATTAATTATTAACAATGGCCGCCACAACTATCATGTTCACCGTCCGGGTGGGTGCATAAGCTTGAGCCTGATACAAGCTTACCGTTAACGAAATCCTTTATTACCTGGCTAACCTGCCCCGACACCCCCACTATGGGTTTGATGTTATTTTCGGCAAACAGAACCAAGGCTTTCTGGCCCATTCCACCGGCAATTATACAGTCAACATCCAAACCTTTTAGAAAACGAGGTAAAAAGCCGGGCTGATGCCCCGGGTTCGGAACATAAGATAAATTTTCAGAACGCCCATCAATAAAATCAAAAACAGCATATTCCTGGCACTTGCCAAAATGTTGGGCTACAGAACCATTTTCAACAGCAACAGCAACTTTCATAATTGGTACCTCCCTAGAATTTTTTAATTATTTACACTTCCTACTTGTTTTGAGTATATGTCCATAACTATAATAAGGTCTTTTATGGTCATATGTCAACAACTTTTTATAAAGATAATCCTTTTCATTGACATTAGCTAATAACCGTTGATATAATAATAAAAACGGAAGGAACATTCCTTCTGTACTAAACCCAAGGAGGTTGCACTCTGTATGGTACCAACTCAATCCGAAAAAGTTCGGGCTCAGATGGAAGAAAAGAAAAAACGCATCCTTGATTGTGCCGTTAAGCTTTTTGCCCAAAAGGGTTACGTCAACACGCCGGTGCGGGATATTATTGATATCTCGGGTTTTGGCACCAGCACTTTCTATCGTTATTTTGCCGACAAAGAAGACCTATTAAAAACCCTGTTGACTGATTTCTTGGATCAAATTATCGTCAAAGTAAAACAGTATTTTAACCAGGAACAAGATGTACATAAGCGGTTTGTGGAAAGCAAACGGTTGGTTATGGAAATGTTTGCGAAAAACCCCGAGCTATCAGAAATTTATGTCAGGGTAGGGGGTATTAGCCCAGCAGTCGACCAGTGTCTGAAGGAATTTGATGACAAATACCTTTGGTTTGTGGAACAAAACATTAAATACGGTATGACACAGGATTATTTTAAGGAGTTAGACATTAAACCAATCTGCCATTCTATCCTGGCCATCATCAAATATGCGGTTTATAAATGGGTAGTCTTAAAGGAATTATCCAGAGAAGAAATGATTGAGATGGTGGTATCTTTTCATAAATCCCTTGGTGAAGGTCTGTACCGCGACGGCTCAGTGGAAAATCACGGGGTTTGTTAAAAGAGGCAGTCAAACCGGAAAGAAGGATGGTCTAATGTCTAAGGATATTCCCGGGTGCCCAACAGCGATAGAAAACACGACGGTGCACGTAAGTGTGTATGCTCAAGCCATTCCCACCCTGCGCGGTGAAATATTAATTGAAGGGCCTGTAACCGCAAATAGATTAAGTACCATGGAAATGTGTCCACAGATGAACAATTTTCGCAGCCATCACACCCAGTTGCAAACCCTGATCAAAATCACCGAACTACCAAGGGGCGAAGTTTATCTTGCCCGCCGAGATCAGACTATAATTGGGTACGTTACTTTTCATAAACCAGATGACGACTTTTATTGGGGACGCCATGACCGATTGATTGAAATGGGTGGTATTGAGATAGCCAGGCAGTGGCGGTGCTACCACGTGGCAACCGCTCTTTTAGAATATATTTTTAGCGGTAACTATTGGGATGACTTCATAGTGGTTAGTTTTGAGTTCTGTCGACACTGGGATTTACAGGGGAATAAGTTAAGCATTTGGGAATATCGCAGCATGATGGATAAATTGTTGGGTCAGGTCAATTTTAACCCCAGGTATACCAATATGTTTGATATTTTAACCCACCCGGCCAACACGCTAATGGTGCGTTGTGGGAAGAATGTCAACCAGGATGATTGGGATTTGTTTAATCTATTAACCCGTAGTTTTTAATTTGTTTGCAAAAAAAGGAAGCAAAGTTAAAACTAAAAAGGCCCTGCCGCCGGCATGGCCATATTTGAGTGACAAAGGCATTATTGCTTAAATATTCTTAAGACGCTGGGCAGGAAACCGCTTTTTTCTGTATCTACAAGCAACCTGTCAAGTGCATCGGCATCAATCCAGAACCCTTTGCAGTTGGGACACTCGTCAATTTCAACCTGTTTGTACTCAATCTCAATAAGCCCCAAGCCGCATTTGGGACAATGCATATAGTGGGCTTTTTGCAGGGCTTCTTTTTCTTCCTCGCTAACCAGCTTCATCTGCTCATCGGCCTGCTTTTTCTTTCTTTCGAACTCTAACCTGGCAAAATACTCCTCTTCAGCTTCATGTGGTTTAACGGGCATAGATTCCTCACCTAATTTCCGGTTAAAGTATTATCCGATTAATAACAACTGTCGGATAATATTATTATGCGTGAATAGCCTTCCTTTATACGCGGTTCAGAGATAGCTAGATTGTTTAAAACCTCTGCGGTATACTTGATGGTGGCAAGAAACTTGAGGTCTGTCCGCTTCCGTTGTACCATATAATGTTAATTAGGTGCGACGGTAATGTAATGCCGGTATTGGAGCTTACCTCCGTCTAAGGCTAAAGGGTACACCTGCTGCAAGTTCTGGTATTCCTCTGTGGACAGGAATGTCCCGATTTTTCTGGTGTTGGTATACTTTCTTTAAAAGTATAAAAAACTGTCTTCATGAATGGAGTAGAGTGGGAGATGAGTAAAGGTTTGTTTTTGTTATGGGGCGGGGTTTTGGCTAGCTTGGCGTTGCTGGCGCTGCTAATTTTGATCAGCCTTTCACCTCCAGAAATCTCGTCCAAGACACTTACTTACTTTGAGCGGGCCCAGGTGGAAAAAGGGCAGACCTATGCCCAGGTGCGGTACATTTCTTTTGCTGTGGGCCAGGCTATTACTATACTGGTACTGTCTGCAGTGGTTATTTTGCTGTTCCACCGCGGCTGGGTGCCACTGGCCGGGGCCAGCCCGTACCTGCAGGTGATGATTTACTCTTTCTTGCTGTTTGTGCTACTGGCTGCTGTCTCTTTGCCCCTTGAGTTTTACCGGGGTTTTATGCTGGAGCACCGGTTCGGTTTTTCCACCCAGGGCCTGGGGGCGTGGTTTGTGGATTATGGTAAGGGGTTTATTGTGAATACAGTCTTGACTGTGGTAATGTTCGCGGGGCTTTACCTGGTACTGCGCACCTGGCCTCTGCACTGGCCGCTGGTGGGAGCCGGGGCTTTTGTTCTTTTTCTCGCCCTGCAAGCCTGGCTGTGGCCGCTGTTCATTGACCCGCTGTTCCACAAGTTCGAACCCCTGTCCCCCGGCCCTTTTAAGGATAGAGTCGTGGAACTCGCCGCTGGTGCGGGCATTGAGGTGGGTGATGTGCTGGTGATGGACGCCAGCCGGCAGACCACCAAGGTTAACGCCTACTTCACAGGGGTGGGTCAGACCAAGCGCATCGTCTTCTACGACAACCTGCTGCGGGACTTTTCCCAGCGGGAGGCCGAACTGGTGGTAGCACACGAGATCGGCCACTGGAAGCACCACCACATCACCCTGGGTATGCTGCTGGGCACGGGCGGTGCGCTGTTATTTTTCTTGCTGTACCGGTTGGTACTGGCCGGTTACGGGGCCCCGGCCGGGCACCCGGCGACTGTGCCCCTGCTTTTATTGTTCATGACGGTGTTTTCATTGTTGCTAATGCCGGTTCAGAACACGGTTTCCCGCGCCTTCGAGAGGCAGGCGGACCGCACTAGCATTGAACTAACCGGGGACGCCGCCGGCGCCGCCGCGATGAGTGCCAATCTGGCGACCAGGAATCTGGCCGACGTTCAGCCCCACCCTTTTATCCGCGGCCTCTTCTTCACCCACCCCCCCACCGTGGAAAGAATCGCGGCTTTCGAGGAACTGGCCGGTCGCGAATAACTAATCCCAGACCGGCCCGTTCTTTCTTCTTCAATTTTGCCTAGATATATCATAAAAGATAACGATTAGGCTTAGTTTGTAGAATCTGCCCCCCTATTTTACTTACTCTTCGCGCAGGACGCGGCGGAGGATTTTGCCTACTGCGGACTTGGGCAGCTCCGGGCGAAATTTCACTTGGCGAGGCAGCTTGTAGGCGGCCAGCTTGGTGCGGCAGTAATCAATAATTTCCTGTTCCGTGGCGGTTTCGCCTTCTTTCAGCACAATGTAAGCCTTGACCGTTTCACCCCGGTATGAGTCGGGCACACCTACCACCACCGTCTCCTGCACTTTGGGATGGGCAAACAGCACGTCTTCCACTTCCACCGGATAGATATTGAATCCACCGGCGATAATCACGTCTTTTTTGCGGCTGACAATAAACACGTAGCCCTCTTCGTCTACTTCTACCACGTCGCCGGTTTTTAGCCAGCTATCCTCTAGCACGTTGGCAGTCTCGTCCGGGCGGTTCCAATAGCCATTCATTACCTGCGGCCCCTTGACCCACATTTCACCGGGCTGGTTGAATCCGCACTCGTCGCCGGTATTGATGTCCACCACTTTCATGTCGGTATCCGGGAGGGGCAGGCCGATACTGCCGGTCTTCACTAAGCCGTTTACCGGGTTGCTGTGGGTCACGGGGGAGGCTTCAGACAGACCATAAGCCTCAACCGCTTCCACACCGGTCAGGCGGAAGAAAGCTTCTTTAACTTCGTTAGGCAAGGGCGCCGAACCGCTGACGCAGGTGTGCAGGCACTTCAAGTCGTAGTTGCCGATTTCCTTATGGTTATTGATGGCTATCAGCATGGTGGGGCTGGCGTAAAAAATGCCCACCTTATAGTTGTGGATAGCTTCAATGATCGATTTGGGCTCAAAGCGCGGGAACAGAATAATAGTTACACCCATGTATATCGACACATTCATTACTGCGGTCAGGCCGTAAACGTGGAACAGCGGCAGCACACCAATTACATGGTCGTTGCCCCGGCGATAGTTTTTGCCCACCACTTCAACGGTCTGCAGCACGTTGGCCACCAGGTTGCCGTGGGTGAGCATGCAGCCCTTGGACACTCCGGTGGTGCCGCCGGTGTACTGCAGCAGAGCCAGGTCGTCCGGGGTTACGTCAATCTTTTCGTAGTCGGGGCTAAAGCTTGCGAGGATTCCCTTTAAATCTTCAGTGTTGTCGCCAACGGATGAAGCGGTACCGTCAATGTTAAAGGTAATCACATTTTTTAGTGCGGTGTTGGCCCGCACACCTTTAACTTTAGGATACAAGTCAGCCATTAGGATCAATGTTTCACTGTCTGAGTCATTAAGCTGATGTTCAATTTCCCGCTCCACGTACATGGGGTTGGTTTGTACCACCAGGGCCCCGGCTTTTAGCGCCCCGAAGAAACAAATTACGTTTTGCGGGCAGTTGGGTGCCATAATGGCTACCCGGTCGCCTTTTTTAACCCCTTTTTGCTGTAGGTAATTGGCAAAACGGTTGGTCAGCTCTTCCAGTTCGGCAAAGGTTATGTGCTGGTTAAAGAAGATTAGGGCATCGTTTTGGGGGTACCGGGCGACGCTATCGATTAGAAACTGAAATACAGGCACCGCGGGGTAAGTTAAATTACGCTTGCTGTCAGGTAGGTAGTTGTTGAACCATACTGCTTCCATGTTATTATGCCTCCTCATTAGTTGTCTAAGATGTTTTTGGCGATCACTACGCGCTGGATCTGGTTGGTGCCCTCGTAAATCTGGGTAATCTTAGCGTCGCGCATCATGCGTTCCACCGGGTACTCCTTCATATAACCGTATCCGCCCAGGATTTGCACCGCGTCTACAGTAACCTGCATGGCCACGTCGGAGGCGAACAGTTTACACATTGAGGAAAGCCGGCTCACCTCGGCGGCGGACACGTTGTTTTGTTTGGCATTCTCGATGGTGAAAGCGGCCTTGTACACCAGTTGTCTGGCTGCCTCTATCCGGGTAGCCATGTCGGCCAGCATGAATTGGATACCCTGGAAAGCGGCAATGGGCTTGTTAAACTGGATCCGCTGTTTAGCATAATTAATGGCATGATCCAGGGCGCCTTGGGCGATGCCCACAGCCTGGGCCCCAATTACCGGCCGGGTGCAGTCCAGGGTCATCATGGCAATTTTAAAACCGCCACCCTCTTTACCCATCAGGTTTTCAGCCGGCACTGGGCAGTTGTCGAGGATAATCTCGGTGGTCTCGGAACCCCGGATACCCATTTTATGCTCTTTTTTACCCACCGTCAGGCCTGGGTAGCCCTTTTCCACGATAAAGGCGCTGAGGCCTTTAAGGCCTGCCTTGGGGTCGATGGTAGCAAACACCGTGAAAACGTCGGCAATGCTGCCGTTGGTGATAAAACATTTCTGGCCCGAAAGCAGGTACTTGTCCCCTTCTCGAACGGCTTTGGTTTTCACTGCCCCTGCGTCGGAACCGGCGTTGGGCTCGGTAAGGGCAAAGGCGGCAATTTGGTCTCCGTCGGCAATACCGGGCAGATATTTTTGCTTCTGTTCTTCTGAGCCGCCTACCAGGATGGGCATCATGCCTAGTTCCTGAGCCGCCACAATCAGGGACACCGAGGCTGATGCCTTGGCTATTTCTTCTACGATCAGGCACACTGAGGGCAGACCGGCACCAGTGCCGCCGTACTCTTCCGGAATGCCGGAGCCCAAAAGGCCCTGCTCAGCGATAATTTCTTTAAGATCCCAGGGGTATTCGTCCTTTTCATCAATCTCCGACGCTCGGGGCGCTACCTTGTCTTCCACCATGCGGCTGACGATTTGGTGCAGCATTTCCTGTTCTTCATTCAACTGGTAACTCAATTTTTACCGAACCTCCCCTTTAATTAACTGCTCAATTAATAAGCGCTTTTGCACTTTGCCTGTGGTTACCCGGGGCAGTTTTTGCACAAACCTATAGGCTCCGGGGATTTTAAACCCGGCCAATTTCTCGCTATCCCTGAGATACTGATCCACATCCAGGCTGGTGAGCGTTACGTTATTGGTGACTATAAAAGCTACTATTTGGTTTTCCCATTCCCCGTTCTCCACCCCGATAACTGCCGCATCTAAAATGTCGGGGTGTTCAAGCAAAATTGCTTCAATTTCACCGGGGTACACGTTTTCAATTCCGGCGAAAATCACATCATCCCGCCGACCGGTCAGCCACAGATATCCGTCCTCGTCAAAGCGGCCAGTGTCACCGGTATGGAACCAGCCGCCGTACATGGCCTCTGTAGTAACCTCGGGGCGGTTGTAGTAACCCTGCATCATGCCTACCCCGCGTACAATTATCTCGCCGATTGCCCCGGCTTCAATACCTTCATTAGGGTCTGAGGGGTAAACCGGGTTCATGCGCACCACCCGAATCTCGTGGTTGATCAGAGGCTTACCAACCGAGCCATGTTTCGCATCCATTTCTTCCGGGTAAAGCGCCGTTATTACCGGGCCCATCTCGGTCATCCCATACATGTGGATAATGTTGGTCTGCAAAACGGCCCGGCATTGGGCTGCCAGTTCCGGCGACATCGGCGCACCTCCGTTAACTAACAAACGAAAACGGGGCAGGGGAAATTGCTTGGGTACGTCCTGCATCACCAGGCCGCATAATACCGGGTCCATAAACATAATCGTAATTTCTTCTTCTTTTAGCATATGCAGCAGGGCCTGTGGATCGGGATCCTGTAAAATTACACCGGCAGCACCCGCGTGCACCCGCGGTATGAAGATGGCGTGCAGTTCGGCTGCATGGTACAGTGGATCCACAGAAAGGCCGCGATCCTGATAGGTCATCTTATGGGCGTGGATCATGCACATACTGTGATCCACAATGTCCCGGTGCCTATGGATTACGCCCTTGGGTCTGCCGGTGGTGCCGCTGGTATACATAACCGAAAACCAATCATTTTCGGATACCGAAATATCGGGCTTATCTGAGGGTTGGTTCGTCAGCAGTTGATAATAACAATGGGCAAAACCAGGCTTTTGTTCGTCAATATAAAGGTAGTGTTCAACGGTCTTTATTTTTCCCCGGGCTCTGGTCACCCGGCCGCTTTCCCCGGCACCAAACACCAGCGCTCTGGACTCAGCATCATTCAATATAAAGGCCAGTTCGACCGGGCTTAAATTGTTGTTAATAGGGTTATAAACCGCGCCAATTTTGGCGGCGGCGAAAAGCACGGTAACCAGCTCGCTGCTGTTGCCCAGATAAGTGGAAACCCTGTCCCCTCTGCCGATACCCAGTTTTAGAAGCGCGTTGGCCACCCGGTTCACTTGGTCATTCCACTGTCTGAAGTTCCAGCGCTGGCCTTTGGGTGGGTATACCAGGGCCGGTCTGGCAGGGTATTTTGCCGCTGAGATTTCTATAAGATCGCCCACTGTGTACATAATTACCTCTACTTTCTAAACACGCATCACTATGCATCACACGCAAATCAGAAAATTTTAAGAACTCAGGCAAGGCGTAGCCTGTCAAACAAGAAATAATATTAGGAAAATTTAAAATATAAGATATATAAAAACTATTTAATAAAAAAATTAGCAAGAACATTGCCAGACAATGCCTAAACCAAAAAGCCAGGTACACCCTGGCTTCGGAGATAGCTTAACTGTAAGTTTAGACTTTATGCATCATGCACGCATCACCACGCATCGCATCATGCGGGCTTAATGTTATATTTTTTCATTTTTCTTACCACGGTGGACTGGTTTACACCCAAGGTCTCAGCCACTTTACGGGTGCTTTGCATACGCTGGTACAGCTCTTCAATCAGCTCTTTTTCCGAAACGAAGTCCTTCCCCCCGGCGGATGCTGCATTTTGTACGCGCTGCAGGAAAATGGTCGGCAAATCCCGGGCAGTAATGGTGTTGTGTGAACTCATCACCATTAAACGTTCAATCAGGTTTTCCAGCTCGCGCACGTTGCCGGGCCAGCTGTAATTAGACAGGCATTCCATGGCGTCTACCGATATGTTTTTATTCAAGTGATATTGCTCGTTTAGTTTCCTTAGAAAATGAATCACCAGGGCCGGTATGTCACTGCGCCGTTCCCTGAGCGACGGTATAGTTATGGGAATTACGCTCAGCCGGTAATAAAGGTCGGCGCGGAATTTGCCTTTTTTAACCAGTTCGGGCAGGGGTTTATTGGTGGCAGCGATAATGCGCACGTCTACTTCCACCGGCTTTACGCCACCCACCCTGGTTACCTCGCGTTCCTGAAGCACGTTAAGTAATTTGACTTGTAGGGCCAGGGGTAGTTCGGCCAATTCGTCCAGAAACAGGGTGCCCCTATGGGCCAGTTCAAACAGACCGGGTTTGCCATCCCGTCTTGCCCCCGTGAAAGCACCGGGTTCGTAGCCAAAAAGCTCAGATTCCAGTAAATTCTCCGGGATCGCACCGCAGTTAATTCGAATAAAGGGTTGTTTGGCGCGTCTGCCTGCTTTGTGGATCAGCCTGGTGACAACGTCCTTGCCTACCCCTGATTCACCCAGTATGAGGATGGTTGTATCCACCTTGGCCACTCTAATAGCTGTGTCCAGGATATTGCGCATAGCCTGGCTTTCGCACACTAAAGTGTGTCCCATATATTTGGTGCGCAGGGTCTCCAACTCCAGGTGATAGATCTCCGAAAGCTCTTTGCTGGTTTCAACTTCCCGCCGCAAGGTGTTAAGTTCGGTAATATCCCGGTAATTAATCACCACCCGGTCAAATTCGCCATTGCTTTTACCGCGTACCGGGTTAGCCGTAAGCAGCAACTCCCTGCCGCCGGCACATTTAAGTGAGCGGGTGACGGAATCCGCGCTTTGTATTGCTTTTTGACACAGGTCTATAATATCTGCGTCAATATGCATACCCATTTTCTCATACGCCTGGTTGGCAATAATAACTTGCCCTTTTGCGCCCAGTACCATTATACCGTCGTAAGAAGAATTAATAACTGCGCTTAACTCTTCGTACATGGCGGTTGTTTCGCTTAATTCCCGGGAAACTGATTCCAGTTCCAGCATCCGGCGCTCAAACGCCTGAACCAGGTTGGTGCGGGTAATCATTGCCACCAGGTTGCCCTGACCGTCCGTCACCGGGAACCTGCCCACCTGCTGTTCCTGGGCTAATTGCCAGGCTGTTTCAGGTGAACTTTCCTGGTTAATGGTATTCACATCTTTTTTCATTAATTGGCTGACCGGGGTGTCTGAACCCAGTTCATTAATCACGGCGCGGTACAGGTGTTTCTTGGTGAAAATACCACATAGCCTACCCTGGGCGTCAAGTACCGGCGCCCCGTCTATAGAATGGCAGATGAATATGTCCGCAGCTTCCCTGACAGTAGTATTTTCTTTTAAGGTTACCGGGTTGGTGGTCATGAAGTTTGAAACCTTCACCTGCATCACCTCATGCATCATGTTATTAATTCTGTATATTAGCCGCCCGTCGACTTTTACCTTTAATTTTTCAGCCTGAAAGATTGGCAAGTGCGCATTTGCATTGCTGCCCGGCTAAGCCTGACTGCTGGTTTGTAGATTGCTACATTAATAATGGTGTTAAAAAAAAAGAAATACATAAAGTCTTAAGTATTTATACCGAAATAAAATATAAGTTCGTTTATTTGTGTTGAACGAGGTTTTTGAACCTGAGTCTGGAATCAAAAGATTATCCATACTTTATTGTAGATATTTGTCTAATAAGCAGGATTTTTTATACTGTCATAGAATTTTATTCTAATCACTGTGCTTCCTTGGGACAGCCAGGAAATAATGACAGCGAGGTAAGAACGCGTGAAAGAAACATTGCTCTTTTTTATGCAAGGCATTCCTGAAATGACTGGGGTTATTGCTTTATGTTTTGCAATTGCCAAAGTTCAAATCAAGTGGATCCAAACTCTATTAGTTGGAGTCGGAGCAGCTATATTATCTTACACAATTCAATCCCTTTCTTTTTTCTTTGGTTTTCATACTTTCATAATTTTATTTCTGGTTATGCTCTTCGTAGCCAGAGTTGGACAAATTTCCATATTCAAAAGTTTTTTTGTAACATCTATAGTGACAATTGTTCTTGGAATGTTAGAGTTTTCAATCAACTCTTTATATTTCTGGTTATCAGGTGATACCCCCCATGATACAGTCTCAAACGAAACATTTTGGGCAATGCTTGGCATGCCACAAGCTATAATCATGGTTTTTTTAGCTATTATTGTTTCCATTATTATAAAACCAGATAAGAAAGGATTTGAATGAGCTACTTACTTTTTAGTACCAAAATAGCAAATTTTTTAGTCAAAAAAACCAATATACCCAGTGATAAGGGAGAAGTACTAGCATATGCGGTGGAAGTGCTAGGTCTTAATCTATTGAACTTTGGTATGTCTTTGTTAATTGGTTATATTTTCGGGGTGATGCCCGGCACTATATTATGCTTATTTACAGTGTTCGCAATTAGAGTATTTGCCGGGGGAGCGCACAGCGACTCTGCTTGGCGCTGCGCATTCATTACTGCAATAATTTTTCCTGTTTTAGCATTATTGGCAAATAAAACAGCTTTGTTTATGAACTCATCTTCTATGGGCCTCTTTATGACCCTAGCTTTTCTAATCAGCTTATTAGTTTTATTTTTAATGGCCCCGGTCGACTCGCACAACGCACCTATAGTATCTACAGCAAGGCGTAATAGTTTGAAAAAACTCTCTCTAGTCTCATTAACTATTATTTGCACTGGTGCGGTATTGATGTGGTACTTTATCCCGAGCAGCATAGAATGGCAGCTTTGTATCGTGTTTGGGGTTTTGTGGAGTTCATTCATCCTAACTCCCATTGGCCACAGTTTTTTTAAAGCATTTGACCGTTTGAAAAAACCAGTAAGGAGGGAGGTGTAAAAATTATGAAAAACATATTTTACCGTTTCTTGGGCTTTGCTGTAACCGGCTTGATTTTCCTGGCCAGCGTATCCTCAGCATCCGCTTGCTTCCTGGGGCATTATCAACCCCAAGTGCCTAAATCCTTACAAAAATAAAGAAAAGAGGTGATTTATCACCTCTTTTTCTTTACAGGAGTGAAAGTGTTGAGTCTTTTTCAAAGAAATAGACATGATAATATTTATTCTAATATTTTTATTACCCACTTGGCCTGCATGTTTATTTTGCTTGCTTCAATATTTAAAACTTTTAATTTAACCGCAGTTGATGCACATATCTTTGTCAAATACATATTGTTTTTTGCATTATTTTTTTTAATTGAATCTGCCCTAGTTTATTTTTTAAAAAAAGATGAATTACAATTCAATAAACATTATTTAACTTTTTTGAATATAGTTTTTATATCTTTTCCTTTGGCAGCTTCAATAATCGTCCTGTTTGTAAACAAGGAAAACGCATATGATGTAAAAGTTGTTTTATTAATCCCAGTTCTTATTGCCGGCTCAATCATGGGTAAAAAAGTATCCTATTTTTTATCTTTAATTAACACAGGCCTAATTATATTTTATGATTCTTACCGTATCGGTTCTTTTGATATTGTGCAAATAATTGAATCTAATCTCATTATCATTAGTTTAATGTTTTTAATAGGCTGGTTCAGCGGCGCCATATCCGAGCTGGAGAAGGAAAGTCGGGAAGAATTGACCAACCTTGCCAATACCGACAACTTAACTCAGCTTTTCAACCACCGTTATTTGCAGGAACGACTGCGCGTCCTTTTTAAAGGCGCTGACGATGAAAACCCGCTGTCCTTAATCATGATTGATATCGATGATTTCAAACTCTTTAACGATACCCACGGGCATCAAAAGGGTGATGATTTACTCGTTCAAATAGGCCAGATAATAACTAATTCCGCGCCCCAGTCCGGTTTTGCAGCCCGGTATGGCGGAGAGGAATTTGTTGTGGTTCTTCCTGGGTTGAATTCAACAAAAACTGTTAACTTGGCTGAGAATATACGTCACAAAATTGACACCAATATTTTTTACGGTGAGGAACATCAACCGGCCGGCAAACTTACTGTATCCTGCGGAGTGGCCACTGCCCCTGAATACGCAAAAACCCCGGAGGAACTGATCCAGCGCGCCGACCAGGCCCTTTACAGAGCTAAATCACTGAGTAAAAATAGGGTCGAGCTTTATTCATCGGTTTTTGAGGAACTACTCAAAACCGCCCGGGGCGAAGAAAAAAATCTGATTAATTCCTTTCAAACCCTGCTGCAGGTTATTAACGCCAAAGACCGTTACACCTACGGTCATTCCGAAAGGGTTATGGAATACAGTGTCAAGCTGGCCGGTGAAATAAACTTGCCCGATAGCGATATCACGCTCCTACGTTACGCCGCTTTCCTGCACGATATCGGTAAAATAGAAATAGACCGGAACTTGCTTAATAAAGCAGATATATTAAACGATCGGGAGTTTAACACTATTCAGCAGCACTGCCGCTGGGGCAGTGAAATTGTTAAAGCCGTGCCCCTGTTGGATAAAACAACCAGCATCATACTGCACCACCACGAGAACTATAACGGCTCCGGATATCCGCATGGACTGAGCGGAGAGAACATTCCGCTGCTGGCCAGGATTATTAGGGTAGCAGACAGCTATGACGCCATGACCTCCAACCGCCCCTACCGCAAGGCCATGTCCAATGATGAGGCCCTAGAGGAGATTAAAAGGTGCTCCGGCACCATGTTTGACCCCAAACTGGTGCCGCATTTTCTTAACATCATGCCACGCACTGCCCAATACGCGGGGTCAGGCTCCTGACCCCGCTTTCTTGCGTTTATCTTTGTATTCGCTAAGTGCCGTATAAAGGGATGGTACGATAATCAGTGTCAGCAAAGTGGAAAAAATCAATCCCGAAATAATGGTAATCCCCAGCGGCGCGAAAAGCGGGTTGCCGGAAAGAGCTAGCGGCGACAGGCCGGCCACCGCCGTCATGGATGTCAGTAAAATTGGCCGCAGCCGCGCTTCACCACCGCGCAGTACCGCTTCCTTCAACTCAACGCCCTCAGCCCTCGCCTTTTCAATGAAATCTATTAACACAATACCGTTGCGCACCACGATACCCGACAGGGATATTACGCCCATCATGGACATGAAGCCCAAGGGCGTACTGGTGATAAAAAGGCCAATCAAACTACCCGCAGCAGCTAGGTAAACTGTGCTCATAATTAAAAGTGGCAAGCTCAAAGAATAGAACTGAATTACAATTTGGATAAAGATTAGAAATACTACTATGATCGAAAGCTTGCCCATGCTCTTAAATATGTCGGTCTGTTCGGTCATTTCGCCACCAGATTCCCAGCGGTAACCTTGCGGCAGTTTAACTTCATTTAGAATTGCCGTTACATCCGTCATAACCTCTGTTGCCGTCCGCCCGCGCACGTCGCCGGTAATAGTAACCGACCGGCTAAGGTTGCGGTGCGGGATGCTCTGAATCCCAAAGGATGGTTTAATGCTGACTATTTCGGACAAGGGCACCTGGCTCCCCAAGGCATTAGGCACAGTAAGGTGCTGGAACACTGTCAGCGGGTCGTTACCCGGCTTTTCCGCGTACAAATTAATATCCATTAAATCTTTTCCGTTGTCAAACTGGCCGATGGTTATACCCTCCCCGGCCAGCCTCAGGGTGCGGGACAGGTCAGTATAATTAACCATTTTCTGTTCCATCATGGCCTTATTAACCTGGAACTCCAGGGTGTTGTTGTCCAGGCCAAAGTTATCCTGCACATCGCGGGCACCGGGCACTTTCGAGATCTTCTCTTTAAGCTGCTGCGTCAGCGCCCTCAGTTGGGTTATATCTTCACCATATAGGTGTACTTCAATAGGTGAGCCCACCGGAGGTCCGGATTTTAGTTCCCAGGGGTAAATATCCACCCCCGGATATTTACTACTAAGTTCGTCTTTCCACTGATCAACCAATTCAGTAGTATTAACCTGATCCAAATCCATCATGGCCACTAGTTGCCCGTTTTCATTCGCTACACCGTCCAGGCCGGTGCCGCCGCCAAACCACAAATTAGCCTTAGCCCCGGCACAGGCCGATACCTCTTTTACACCGGGCTGCTGCATCAACCAGGCCTGAATCTCCTCCACAACGACCCGGGTTTCCTCAACATCACTGCCCTTGGGCAGGCGTATTTCTATCGGCAGTTCTTCACGGTTGGCGGCGGGGAATAGTTCCACCGGGATAAAGGGAATCAGCCCGTAAGCCAGTGTACCTATAATAACTCCGATGATGCCCGTACGCAGCGGCCGTTTTAATATCCGCGGCATCAACCAGCCGGCGTACCACCGGGTAAGGCGCTTAAACTGTTTACCCAGAAGGCCTGCCGATCTGTGGTCGCCTCCGCCGTACTTAATTTCGTACCACTGGCGAAATATGGGGATAATGGTCAGAGCCATCGCCATGGAAGCCAGCATGGTCAGACTAACGACCACCGGGATAGGCTTGATAAAGTCACCGCTTATACCACCTAGAAACATTAGCGGACCAAAAGAAAATATAGTGGCCAGGGTGGCTGTTAAAATGGAGGTCGAAACTTCCCTGGCACCTCTGACGGATGCCTCAAAAGGCGACTCCTTTAATACCTCCAGGCGGCGCTCGATGTTGTCGTTAACCACCACCGCGTCGTCAACCAATACTCCCAGCACCACAATTAAAGCATAAAAGGACATCATGTTGAGGGTTATATCCAGAAACGGTAGGAAAATCAGCCCCACCGCCATGGAAACGGGGATGGCTATGGCCACAAGTACTGCTGTAGCCAAGTTCAGGCCCAGGGTACACACCACAAGAACAGCCAGGATGGCAATAATCATTTCCCGGTAAAGTTCATGGGCCATATCGGCAACATTGTCTTTTTGCGAGAATACCGGTATTATTTCTGAACCACCAGGCAGGGACTGCTCAAAAACTCCCAGTTTTTCCTCTACTTTTTTATGCAGCGAAGGAACGTCGGTACCTTCCTCCACGCTTAGGCCCATCACCACGCATGGTTTCCCGTCCTGGTAGAGGTATACATCAGTCTTTAATGTGGTTAGGGTGACCCTGCCAACTTCCTTCAAATAAATTGGGAATCCGTCCGGGGTCATAGACACAATGACGTTATTCAGGTTTTCCCAGTGATAATTCTCTGGCAGGATTAACTGGAATGTCCGGCCCTGGACATCCAGGTTGCCGATGGGTATTTTTTCGTTTTCCCCTCTTACCGCTCCCATTACCTGAGGCCAGGTAACACCATAATGAAGCATTTTCCAGCTGTCAAGTTCCACCCGAACTTCCCGGCCCGGCAGGCCCCAGTAATCGGTGTTGGCTATGCCGGGAATCGTTCTAAGCTGGTCTTTCCAGCTGTCCAGGGTTTCTCGCAAGCTTAGAAGCTGTTCCTTATTTTCAGCTGTTATATTAAAGGAGAAGAATGCCACTGCAGCCAGGTTATCATTTACTACCGGTTTGTTAACCCCCTCGGGCATTTTGGCTTCGGCGTCGGTCACCTTTTTACGCAGTTCATCCCATTTTTCTTTGGGTTCCACGTCGTCTGTAAGGTATATGATGATGGATGAATAACCATAGCCGGAATTGGAGCTAATGGTTTTAATACCCTGGATTTCTTTAATGTGCTGCTCAATTTCCCTGGTTACGGTCTGTTCCACTTTTTCCGGCGCTGCACCGGGAAAGACCGTAGTTACAGTTGCTATGCTGATTACCACGTCGGGTTGTTCCTGTCGCGGCAGTTGTAGCGCAGTAATTAAACCAAGGATGGTAATCATGATAAAGAAAAGCAGCGTAACTTTTCGTCTGCGCAGTAAGTACTCAATCACCGGCCGTTACCTCCCGGCACTTCTACATCATCGCCTTCAAAAAGCTTTTCGGCCCCCTTAACCACCAACATTTCATCGGGGTTAAGGCCGGAGGTCACTTCCAACTTGTCCCCGAATAGTTCACCGATGGTCACGGCCCTTTTGGATGCTTTACCCTCAAATACCAGGAATACATAGGGCTTTTCTTCGCCCCGGTTGATTACCGCGCCCGCCGGCACGTAAATGCCGTCCTTTATTTCTGCGCGGCCCGCCAGAACAATCTGCCCCGGGAACCAGTCATGGTCAGGATTGGGTACACTTACTTCCACACCGATAGTGCCGGTGCCTCGGTTGGTGGCGGGGAAAACCCGCGTCACTTGGGCCTGCCGCTCCTGGTTGTATAACTCCAAAACCACTGTCTGGCCTGGTTTCCAAGCGGTGATTTCGTGATCCGGCACCGGCAGAATTGTTTTCAGGGTACTAATTTGACCAATTTTATAGACCGGAGTGCCGGCGCCCGTCACCTGCCCCTGGTCGGCCATTTTGGCCAGCACCGTGCCGCTGATGGGTGCAGTTAGCACTGCTTTGTCCTGTTCCAGCAGGCCCAGCGCCTGACTGGCCTCAGCCAAATCCTCTTCGGCCACTTTCAGCCTGTTTTGGGCATTTTCAAAGTCAAGTTGGGAAATAGCGCCGGCCTCGTTAAGCTGTTTCATCCGGTCAAAGTGATCGAGGGCCTGCTGATACCCTACCTGCGCCTTCTCCACCCCGGTCCTGGCTCTGGTTAGCTGAAGGCTGTACTCTGTGGCATCCACCCTGGCCAGTATAGTGCCGGCATTAACCCTATCGCCTTCTTTATAGCGCATTTCTAGAATGCGCCCGGAAACTTCAAAAGCAACCGCAGTTTCTTCCCCTGCTTCAAGAGCACCGGAAAGCTCGGATACCCGTTCCACCTTCCCCGGTTCCACCGCCGTTATCTCCACAAGCTTGGCCTGATGTTCATCAGATCCTGCAACCTCAGCAGGCTTTTCCCTTGCAAATAAAATAAAAACAACAATAGCAATTACGATTGCCATGGTAACGCCAATTACAGTTTTCTTGTTCATCGCCACTGCCGGTGTTTTTTCCGCCACCCGCCCGCTCCGCCGGGATACGAAAAAGGCAGTTTTCCCCCCTTTATTAATAAGCTTTTTTTTGGGTCATTTTTTTATCTACTGTTGGCTAATTCTTGGAGACACTCCTCAGCCCACCGGATTGCCGCCTCGGCCATGATGATGCCTTTTTTTACGGTTAAACGCCAGTAAAACTCCTCTTCCGGGCGCAATAGGGCCTCGGCATACTGACGCAGCGAATTATCCAGAGTGTTATATAGTTCTAGTCCCAGACGTAGTTCCCTGATGTATTTATTAAGCTGGAATACCAACTCTTCCTTCGGCAGTCGGGAACCAAAAAAAATGCGGATATTAAACTCATCCCGCACCGGGAGCAGCAGTGATTCCGAAAACCTATTCAGCCACTCTAAAAAAGATTTGTTTCCTTCCTGTGTTAGGCTGTATACCTTTCTGTCAGGGCGCCCCTCCTGCGGCTCTATCCTTGAAGTTACATAACCTTTTTTCTCCAGCATGGATAACTCGCGGTAAATTTGGCTTAACTGGGCCGTCCAGAAAAAATTAATAGACGTATCAAAAACCTGTTTTAAGTCGTAACCGCTCATGGGTTGGTAAGTAAGAAGACCAAGTATGGCATTTGGCAGCGACATGGCATACCTCCTGTTAAGGTAAACTTTAAGAATTCAACCAATTAGTTATTATACATGTTATATATGACATGTCAAGTAACTGTATACAATATCTAAAATTATTCAAAAATAATGGGTCAGGCCATTACTCAGAATTATCATCAAAAACCAAAGCCAGGAAACCATTTACATCACCCCTAGGGAGAATTCTTCGAATCAGGGGTAAAACCATGCAAGAATATAATTGACAATTTTATAGACAAAACACTATAATGTCTATGTAATAATCAAACGTTAATCATTTATGTTGCATTAATGTTGTCTTATCGTTGTTTTATTGAAGGAGATGTAAACAAATGCATGACCTGTCTAATTTATTTTGGAACGCCTCGTTGGACGAACTGTGCAAAGGGTATGTATATGAATCGGAAGGCGGCATCTATACTTGCCTGATCTGCGGCGAAACATTCGAAAAAGGGCGCATCTACAGCGTTGACAATTTATATTATGACGCGCAAAAGACCGCAGAGAAGCATATGGAAACAGCCCACTCATCCATGTTTGATTACCTTACCAACATGGACAAGAGGTATACCGGGCTTACCGAACACCAGAAAAACCTGATGACTTATTTTTACAGCGGTTACAGCGACAAGGAAATCACTGCCCTGCTGGGTGGCAGTGCGTCCACGATCCGCAATTACCGGTTTAGTTTCAGGGAAAAAGAAAAACAGGCCAAGGTTTTCCTGGCCATTATGCACCTGCTGGAGAAATGTTCCCAAAAAGAAGCGCGGTTTATTGATTTTCAACCCACGGTTACCATGGTTGATGACCGTTACGCCATTACCGGGGAAGAATATGAAAATATTATAAAAATGTATTTTAAAGATGGTCCCGACGGGCCGTTAAGTACTTTTCCCGGTAAAGAAAAAAGAAAAATTGCTGTGTTAAGGCATTTAATTAAAAAATTTGCCACCAGCAGGAAGTACACCGAACAAGAAGTAAATGCCATTCTAAAAAACGTTTACCACGATTACGTCACCCTGCGCAGGTACCTGATTGCTTACGGTTTCATGGATCGCGCTCGTGACGGGAGCGAATACTGGGTTACAACTTAATTGTGCACTAAAGGAGGAAACGGGTAATGGTTACGGATAAAAAGCAAATAAAACTTGATTATAAGCAATCGATCAAACCAATGGGAATTTTTAAAATAAGAAACCTGGTTAACGGCAAACTATTTATCGGCGGCACTTTTAACCTTGACGTCGCCTATAACAAGCATAAGTTTCAATTAAACCTCGGTTCGCATAAGAACAAGGATTTACAAAAAGAATGGCAAGAACACGGCCAGGAAAACTTCACTTATGAAGTTTTGGAAGTGTTGGAGCAGGACGACAATATTTATCGCGATTACAACGATGAGTTAAAAGTCCTGGAAGAATGCTGGCTGGAAAAACTACAGCCTTTCGGTGATCAGGGTTATAACAAACCACCCCGCAAATAAGATTTGGGGGTGATAAACCATATTTTTAACCCGGTAGGCCACTTGAGGATGAATTTAATCCTGATCCGGGATTCTTGACCGTCATTTATTACTCCCCAACTGCTGGACATATATTGCCGCGGGTAGAGGGTTTACCTCTACCCGCTCCCACTTTATGACGCTTAATCCAGATTAAGAGCCACCGCATAGCCCAATAAAAAACCAGACTAATCCTAAAAACAATGTTACCGGGTTAGACTAAAACTTTAAAAGGGGTGATTTATTTGGGACACGCAAAAACCCTGTCCATGAAAACTTTGGCCAACGGTCTGCCGGTATTCCTCATTCTTGCTCTGGTTGGTAATATCGGCTGGATTCCGGCGCTCTTTGCCACTCTTGCCCTTACCGGCATCGCTTATTTCGCGGGAGACATGCTGGTACTCCCACAGACGGGCAACCTAATGGCAACCCTGGCCGACGGGGCACTGGCACTGCTGTTACTCTGGCTGATGCGCTTGTTCGGTCTGCCACTTGGTGTAAACACTATTTTGTTGGCCGTTCTGGCGGTAGTGGTTGTAGAAGGGCTTTTTTACCACCCTTATCTGAAAAGGCTGGTGGGCATTGATTCAATGGGGCCTGTGTTTGGAAAAAGGGATTAAAGCGGGAGGTAACAATGAAAGCTATAACATACCAGGGAGTTAAAGATGTTAAAGTCAAAGAAGTGCATGACCCCAAAATAGAAAAGCCCGATGACGCTATCATCCGGGTCACTTCCACCGCCATATGCGGTTCGGACCTGCACCTGGTGCACGGCCTGGTGCCCAATATGCCGACAAATTTCATTATGGGACACGAGACCATGGGCATTGTGGAAGAAGTTGGCCCCGACGTTAAAGAAATTAAGCAGGGCGACCGGGTAGTCATCCCCTTCCCTGTCGCTTGTGGGCATTGTTGGTACTGTGAACACGATTATTACAGCCAGTGCAGTAATTCCAATCCTCATGGCGAAGCCGGGGGCATCTTCGGTTACAGTGAAACTTACGGCGGTTACGCCGGGGGACAAGCCGAGTACCTGAGAGTTCCCTACGCCAACGTAGGCCCGGTAAAGGTGCCCGAAGACTTAAGTGACGAACAAGTGCTGTTCCTGACTGACATCCTACCCACCGCCTACTGGGGCAACCTGATTGGCGGTGTTCAGCAAGGCTCCACTGTTACTGTGTTGGGCTGTGGGCCGGTGGGTCTTTTAGCCCAAAAATTCGCCTGGTTGTTGGGGGCCGAGCGAGTTATTGCCGTAGACTACATCGGATACCGGCTGGAGCATGCCAAAAAATATAACAATGTTGAAACAATAAATTTCCAGGATCACGAGAACACCGGCGGATATATCAAGGAAATTACCCGCGGCGGCACTGACGTGGTTATTGACTGTGTGGGCATGGACGGCAAAATGAACGTCATAGAGATGATTGAAACGGCCCTGTTATTGCAAGGCGGTGCCATGTCCGCCATCATTATGGCCGCTCAGGCGGTCAGGAAGACCGGTACGGTGGCCTTGGTGGGCGTCTATGGCCTGCGATACAACCAGTTCCCGCTGGGCGACTTCTTCAGCCGCAACATCACGCTAAAGATGGGCCAGTGCCCGGCCACCGCATACGTGGATCACCTGCTGGGATGGGTCAGGGAAGGAAAAATAGACGCCACTGATATAATCACCCACCGGATGAAATTGGACGAAGGTGAAAAGGGATACGCATTGTTTGATGAAAAGAAAGACAACTGTATTAAGGTGATACTATCACCTTAATACGCAGGTTAAAAATCCCGTGTTGAGCTAATGGAAAATCTTTGGACTGCTTAAGAACAGGCCGCAAGCTTTCTAACAGGGGTTGAAAAAAATCGTTTCAACCCCTTCTTCTTGTGCGTGCTGTCCCGGTTAGACAGTTACTAAGAAAGATTGAACAGCACAAGGCGTAAAATAACAACCTTGTGAAAAAATCGACACCGGATTAAAACCCTTTAAACACGAAAAACAATCATCAAAGTTACAACCATTGCCAGCTCCATTGCATTTTGCATAAGATTGAATCAAAGAATACTTAACGTGCCTTAAAGGAGGTGCTCTCATGCAAGAGCAGGCGGAAGTGATTAGGGATTATATGATCCCTTTTTCCGACTACCCCAAAGTAAACCACAATGTAACCCTGGAAGAGGCCGTTAACATGATGCATTCAACTGCTAAAACTAAGGGCTACCGCTGGATTGTGGTAATGAACGATGATAAGAAAATTGCTGGTTTTTTAACCCTGCGCAGTGTGTTTGAGGCATTTAGCAACCTGGCACCCAAGGCTGGCGGGTGGTTGGGGGTGTTTAACTATGCCAGACCCGGCTTATTTTACTGGGAAGGGGTGCAGTTAATCAAAGATACCCCGTTAAAGAAATGCATCCGGCCGCTGGTGGAAGTTCATGTCCATGAAAACGACCCCCCGGCCAAGGCAGCAGAGATTATCATCAAACGGCGTATTACTATTGTCCCAGTGGTTGATGATCAAAATGAGGTTATTGGTATTGTAAGGCCCGTTGATCTTTTGCCTTTTATTAAAAGGCTGTTTGACAACGCTCCAGCCCAATAAATAATGTGGCCATAGCACATAATTAATAACCCTTGCAAATAAACCTGTATAATATACATTGCAAGGGGTGATTCTTATTGGCAGCGGAACAAAAAACAAGGAACGGTTCCCAAAACGAGCACATCCGTAGGTGGTGTGCCTTGCCAGTTCCATATCCAGAGGTAAAGGTGCAAAGGCCCAACCGTTTTTATGCCGAGCTTTTATTAGAGGATTACGCCGGTCAGGTCAGTGAAACTACCGCCATTAACCAGTATTTCCACCACCATATCATGTTTGAGGAAAGGTACCCGGACCTTGCGGAATTGGAAGAGTGTCTATCCATTATCGAAATGTGGCACCTGGAGATGCTGGGTGAAACCATCCGTTTGCTGGGGGTGGATCCCCAGTTGCGCACTCTTACTACTAACAAGCAGACATACTGGTGCGCCGACTACGTTTATTACGGAACCGCCCTGTGCGACCGTTTGGCCGCCGACGTGGCGGCAGAAAAAGCGGCCATCGCCAACTACCGTGAACACCAGCGTTTAATCAGGGATCCCCATATCGTAGAGATGCTGGAGAGAATTATCATGGACGAGGAGCATCACCTCAAGTTATTCACCGAAGCCATGAATAAGTACTGCAACCCAAAGTAGGAGTAAACCATAAAAACGGGGTCAGGATTTTAACTTATTAAGTTAATAGGTTAAAATCCTGACCCCGTTTAAATTAGCAGGGATTTGCCAATGATGATTGAAATACATAGGTAAAATATACTTTTATACATTTCGTCGAAAAGAGGCTAACTGGTCATGAAAATGAATAAAAAAGCCCTAGCGCTTCTGGGCACTGGTCATAGCATAACCGATATTAATCAGGGGGCCCTGCCTATTATGTTGGTGTTTCTACAACCAGTGTTTGCTTTGACTCAGCTACAGGTAGGTATGGTGATGTTGGCCTTCAATCTTAGTTCCTCGGTTATACAACCTATCTTCGGCATCTTAAGTGATCGTTTTCGGGCTGCCTGGCTGGTTCCAGCGGGTTGTCTAATCGCCGGGCTCGGCATGGCGTTTACCGGTTTCAGTCCTAACTTTCCCACTTTGCTTCTGGCGGCGCTGGTAAGTGGCTTGGGTGTGGCTGCTTTTCACCCGGAGGGTTCCAAATTCGCCCGTTTGGCCAGCGGCGACAGAAAAGCGTCAGGAATGTCCATGTTTTCAGTAGGTGGGAATCTTGGTTTTGCAGCCGGCCCGATTCTGGCCAGCTTTTTCTTCGGCCTGGCTGGCCTGGGCGGGTCAGCTGGTTTTTTTGTTATTAACGGCACTATGGCCGCCATTTTGTGGCTTTACTTGGCCAGTTTCACCGGAGACACTACTGCAGCTACAACCCCACGACACGCGAAGACCAACAAGCAAAACCAAGCCCTAAATACACCCGGGGTCAGCGCCTGGTTCCTGTTTGCTCCAGTGGCACTTCTTGTTACGGTGGTCATCATGCGTTCTTTTACCCACTTCGGCATGGTCACCTTTCTGCCCCAGTATTACGTCCATCACCTGCAGCATAGTGAAGCTCAAGCGGCAACACTTACATCCATATTCCTTTTTGCCGGAGTTTTCGGCACCCTGGCGGGTGGGCCGGCGGCGGATCGTTGGGGCCTAAAAACCGTTATTGTAACCTCTATGTCCCTATTGGTACCCCTACTGTACCTGTTTACCAAAACCGAGGGCATTATGCTGGTGGCATTGGTGGCCCTGGCCGGCTTTGCGGCTATCTCCACCTTTGCCGTAACTGTGGTTTTTGCCCAGGAATTACTACCGGGCAACGTCGGTTTGGCCTCGGGGCTGGTGCTTGGATTTGCCATCGGCATGGGAGGAGTTGGAGCAACCGTTCTGGGTTGGGTGGCAGACCATTGGGGCCTGCCGGCTGTATTCCACGTGATGATGCTGTTCCCGGTAATCGGCCTGTTATTGGCATTACTGCTGCCAAACCGTGAACAACTAGCCCGCCGGTCACACATATTGAACGTTGAATGATTCCAGGCTCAGTCCGTTATGGCCCCGAATTCATGGGGAGTTAGTTAAAGTATCTTGTTTAAAAATGCTTTTGTTCGTTCGTTCTGAGGGTTACTAAAGATTTTCTCAGGTGCATTTTCTTCAACAATAACACCGAAATCCATAAAAATTACCCGGTCTGCCACTTCCCTGGCAAACCCCATCTCATGAGTCACCACTACCATTGTCATTCCCTCAACGGCCAAATCCTTCATGACTTCCAATACCTCGCCCACCAATTCTGGATCAAGGGCCGACGTTGGTTCATCGAATAACATAATCTTAGGATTCATGGCCAGGGCCCGGGCAATGGCAACCCTTTGCATTTGCCCGCCGGAAAGCCTGCTGGGGTGAACATGGGCTTTATCAGATAAACCTACCTTATCTAAAAGAGCCAATGCCTCCTGTTCTGCTTTTTCTTTGGAGTGACCGCGACCTTTTACTGGCGCCAGGGTTACGTTTTGCAACGCTGTCATATGTGGAAAAAGGTTAAATTGCTGGAATACCATCCCCACTTCAGTTCTGACCTGGTTGATATTTGTTTTTGGATCTGTCAAATCGTGTCCGGCAATGACAATTTTCCCGGACGTCACGCTTTCCAGTAAGTTTAGACACCGTAAAAAAGTACTTTTGCCGGAGCCGGAAGGGCCGATCACGCAAACAACTTCTCTTTCCTCGACCTGGCAATCAATACCCCTGAGAACCTCTAAGTCACCGAATTTTTTATGCAGATTATCGACTGTGATGATCAATCCACTTCCAACCTCCGTTCAATTCTTCTCAAGACTAACGAGATTGTCAGAGTAAGAACCAAGTATAGCAGTCCGACCACAGTATAAATTTCAAAAGCAGCAAATGTTGTGGCTACAACCATTTGCCCTTGCCTGAGTAATTCACCTACTGCGATCACAGCAAAAAGTGATGTGTCTTTTAAGCTAATGATAAACTGGTTGCCCAACGGAGGAATCATTCTTTTAAAAGCCTGTGGCCACACAATGTAGTAAAAAGTTTTAAAACTACTTAATCCTAATGATCTACCCGCTTCCACCTGACCTTTTTCTATGGATTGAATCGAACCTCGTACAATCTCGGCGATATAAGCACCGGAGTTAATGGCAATGGCAATAATCCCCGCCGTTTCACTGCCAATTCTAAAACCAACAGTTTGCTGTAAGACCTGATTAACCCCAAAATATAAGTAAAGGGCCTGGACAAGTATGGGTGTCCCCCGAATAGCTTCAACATAAATAGTAGATAACCAAAATAGTAATTTGTTCTTTGATGTCCGGCCCAAACCTACGACAGCACCAATTATAAAACCAAAAAAAAGGCCGACGGCAGCAATAATTATAGTCCATTTGATCCCGCTTAATAGCAGCGGCATCGAGTTAATGGGAATACTCCAATCCAGGTTCAGGTTCTCAAGCACCAGTAACACCTCGCTAATTAATTTATGTCAGCGTCAAGAAAAAAAGCGTAACAACAACCGCGTGTTACGCTTTTTCACACTTTGAATGCAGAACGTATTATGCGCTTGGTATACTTAAAGGCTTTTGACCGAACCATTTTTCGTAAATTTCATCGTATTTTCCATTAACAAACATTTCTTCCAGCACTGTATTTACATCCTCAACTAGTGCGCTTCCCTTAGGGAACGCTATACCATACTGCTGACCATCCAGTAACTCGCCAACGGGTTTAACCCTGTCTTTACCCTTATTGGCAGCAAAATAAAGGACGTTGGGTGAATCGAAAATAACAGCATCGGCACCACCATTAATTAGTTCCAGGTAGGCCCCGTCAATATTGGGGAATGGTTTTACTTCTTTAACGCCTTCAACTGCAATTGAATAATCGTAACTTGTTGTACCAGTTTTGGTAGTTACAACTTTTCCGTTCAGGTCATCTACACCCTTGATGTCTTCGTTATCCGCACGCACAAGAACCATCAGACCGGCATCGTAATAAGCCCTGGCAAAATCAACTTTTTCCTTGCGTTCATCCTTAATGGTCATCCCGGCAATAGCTACATCTATTGACCCTGATTGCAGTGCGGGAATTAAACCGTTAAAGTCCATGGGCTTTAACTCATATTCCACGCCAAGTTCCTGGGCAATAGCATCCCACATATCTATATCAAAACCTTCATATTCTCCAGTTGACTCATTAAGAAATTCAAAGGGGACAAAGCTGGTATCACAGCCCACGACAATTTTTGCAACGTCTTTATTGTCGGCATCACCACTCGCGGTATCTTTTTCCGCTGTGGAACCACAGGCAGTAAGCCCAAAGACCAGTGCTAAAACAACAACCAATAAAAACAGTTTTTTAAATAACTTCATTTACATTCCTCCCGTTTTTTGAGCAATTTAATATATAAATATTCTGTTTTTAATAGAAAAACCCTTTATCTAAAATCAAATTCCGAATTATTTTGCATACTTGGGTAGGATAAGGATATTAGCCTGTAGAAATATCCATGGTCATAAAGGCTATAAACATGATCCAAATTAAGGGGGATTAATCGTGGAAGAATGGCAATACCAAATGCAAAACCAAGTCAACAGTATTGAAAAATTGGAGCAAATTATTAACTTGACAGCAAAGGAAATAGAAGCCATCAATAACACCAAAACCAAGTGGGGCACAACCCCTTACTTTGCTCAATTAATGGATAAGGATAACCCCAACTGTCCAATCAGGAAACAGGTTATTCCCTCTTTGCAAGAGAAACAAAACCGCTATGGGATTAAAAATTACTTGATCTACAAGGAAAACCGTTCCAATGAAGAGAACAGACCGGATACAATAGCCAGACAATATAAAGATCGTATTGCTTTTACTGTAATGAATATCTGTGCTAATTATTGTAGACATTGTTTTCGCAAGGAACTGGTAGTGGACGAATCATTACAATTACGTTTTGATATTGATGAAGGGCTGGGCTGGATTAGGGAACATTCTGAAATAAGGGATGTTTTAATCACCGGTGGAGACCCTTTATTGCTTACGGATGACAAAATTGAATACCTAATCGCTAAATTAAGAGAAATCCCACATATCCAAATGATCCGGTTTGGTAGTCGGGTTCCCATTGTGCTTCCACAGAGAATTACAAAAGGCTTACTTAAAGTTCTCGGGGGATTTCATAGGGTTCCCATTTGGCTAAACACCCAGTGTAATCATGCCAAAGAAATTACTGAATTTACAGCCAGGGCAGTATATGATCTCCTTTCCTGTGGGGTAAACGTCGGTAATCAGGCGGTATTGTTGAAAGGAATAAATGACGATCCAAAATCATTTAAAGATTTACATCAAAAACTATTAACAGTTCGAATCAGGCCTTATTATGTATTTTACTGTGAACCGGCACCGGGTATCGACCACTTTCGTACCCCTGTGGAAAAAGGCGCTGAATTAATTCGGGATACCCTGAGAGGTCATACAACCGGTCTAGCCCAACCAATGTACGTTGTAGCTACCAACATTGGCAAAATCCCACTTATGCCTGATTATTATATACAGGAAAAAAACCCTGAAAATTATATCTTAAAAAATTATCAAGGATGCCTAACCAACCTGCCCAATATACCTGAATAAAGACTTTAAAACCTTCGAATTTATTAACACAGGCAGGAAATCTTTCACATCCGGCTAATTAAATAAATATGAATGAATGTTTATTCAGCAAGAGAGAAGGTGTTTATTTGGAATTTAAGACTATTAGTTTTGAGGTTAAAGAAAACGGGGTGGCCCTGGTCACTTTAAACAGGCCCGCCAGTTTTAATGCCATTAACCTAGAATTGGCCACCGATTTTCACCGGGCCCTGCAGGCGGCGGGGCAGGCTGACAGCGTTCGGGTGCTGGTGGTTACCGGATCCGGCAAAGCTTTCTGCGCCGGCGGAGACCTGACCTGGCTAATGGCTGCTGCGGACAATCTGAAAAAGCGCGAAATTCTTGATAACGCTGCCAAAATTATCAAAGTTCTAAATCAATTTGAAAAGCCCATCATCGCGGCGGTCAACGGTGTGGCAGCAGGCGCGGGTACCGCGGTAGCCATGGCTTGTGATTTAGTCATTGCCTCTGAAAAATCATCCTTTGCACCAAACTTTGTGCACATCGCTGCCGTGCCCGACAGCGGGGCATCGTGGTTTTTACCCCGGGTTGTTGGTTATCAACGAGCAGCCGAATTAATGCTCACAGGGCGGATGCTAAACGCAACGGAAGCGTGCGAAATGGGAATTTATAACCGGGTAGTTACAGAAGAGCATTTAATGGCAGAAGCTATGGGACTGGCAGAAAAACTGGCCGCCGGCCCGCAGCGGGCACTGCGCTACATTAAGCGGATGCTTAAGCTAAGTCAATACAACACCCTGGATGCACAGTTGGAGTCTGAAGCCTCGCTGCAGTTGATGGCCTGGTCCGACAGCGATTTCCAAGAGGGAATTAAAGCTTTCCTGGAGAAAAGAAAACCGCAATTCAAGTAATTTTTTTCATTGTAAATAATTATTGTAATAATAAATTAGCGGGCCGCCCCCCGGCGCCTAATATTTTAGACCCGTCCTGGTTCTACAGTGGCGGGTCTTTTTTATGCTTAAAGTAATACCGGTTTATCTACCCTGAAATTACTATTTGGGGTGTCATCCTGAGCGTAGCGAAGGATCTTAAACAAAAATTCTTCACTGCGTTCAAATTGACAATCCAAGCGGATTTCATCTTTTTAATGGTGTCGCGTAGCGGCATAAGCTGTCATCCAAAAAACTATAAATCTTCACCCGGCCCGCCTACTATGGAAGTTTGATCTGCCCCGAGTCCCCCGTCATATTCCTTGCCCATGGTCAATTCAGGGGGCAGATTTCTAAATGCCCGGGATGCGTTAATTGTACGGGATAGATTCTTCATGTTGTTTTCTCCATCTTTTTGACCCTTTTCCTTAATTTTACCTTGCACACGTTTTTTATCTATTATTGACACCTCCCACCAAGTTCTTTTCACCGTGCTTTTTAATTTAACCCGGTTACCATAACGGTATCCCCGAAGTAAATACCACTTTATGGCTGCATACATCCACTATCAATTGATAAATAATTCTTGTATGTACTTAATTTAAAAAAGGAGTCGCTGATTATTAATCCTTACCTCGAAATTGCCATTAGAGCTTTAACAGCATATTTATTCCTCCTGGCGTTGGCTCGTTTGATGGGGCGGGAGCAAATTTCCCAGTTAACTTTTTTTGATTATATCGTAGGTATAACCATCGGTTCTATTGCGGGCACCATAACCACTAATATACAGGAACTGTTTTTCCCCGGGTTGTTTGGCCTGTTCATTTGGGCCATGCTGCCGATATTAACTGGTTTCGCAACTTTAAAATGGATGCCGGCGAGAAAAATTATTGAAGGTGAACCGGTAACCGTAATCCAAAACGGCAAACTGGATGAAGAGGCCATGGGCAGACAGCGGCTGAATTATGACGACCTGATGATGCTGCTGAGGGAAAAAAACGTTTTCAACATTAGTGAAGTCGAAAACGCCATATATGAGCGCAATGGTAAGGTGACGGTGCAGTTAAAAAGTCAGTTCCGTCCGGTTAAGCCTGCAGACCTTAATATAAGCACTCAATTCGAGGGCCTGCCTACAACCCTTGTGGAAGACGGAGTAGTAATCCAAAACAGGCTTAAGGAAGTTAGCCTTAGCAAAGATTGGCTGTTTAAAAAGCTGCAAGTTGAATACGGAATCAACTCCTTTGACCAGGTGTCCATGGCTCAACTGGATACCCAGGGGAATTTATATGCAGACGTGATTGCTCAAAACCCTCCCAACAAGCCGGGCTAGCCTTTTGACTCTACAGTCTCCGGTTCGTTTGCCTTCACACCTGAATTAAATTAACTTTTAAAATGTTGAATGGATGCTTCTCATTAACTGTTGGGGTCATTTGGCATACCATGTGCAATATGCCAGGTCGGGGTATATTTGAGCAATGTTTAATTCATTTACCCGTTTTATAATGTTTATGGAATTTTATTTTATAGTCCGGAGGCAGTATGACATTAAAGGAAATAAGACAACTGGCATTGTTCGCGGCTCTGCTGTTTTTCTTTTTTATTTTGAACCCGTCACCATTGGTCGAGGTAACACCATTAAAGTCAGGCCATAAGGTATTGAATCTGTATATTTTGCAGCGACAATTAAATGATCTTGGTTTTATGGACAGCGCGCCTTCCGGGTATTATTGCGCCGCTACCCGCAATGCGGTACAAAAACTGCAATCGGAACACAAACTAAAACCAGACGGCAATATGACAATACAAACCGCCACTGTAATTTTAGATTTAGCAAGTCAAATAGACAACCAGCAAAAAAAAGAAGTACTTGGTTTTTATGTTGGAGATGAACCAGGGATCCCCTCATCATACTCCACTGTAAAAGCACAGAAAAATATAGTAACTTCTATATCACCCTTCTGGTATAGATTGGACAGGAACGATCCGGGGCAACTAGAAACCGGCAGCGACGTCACACAACGGGAAATGGCCCGGACACTCGATTTTTGCCGGCAAAATGGTATCAAAAATTACGCCCTCATACATAACATCCTGTACGGTCACAATTCCGTAGGCAAGGATTTGGCTCATACACTGTTCTCAAATCCTGTCAAAAGAAAGCAGCAGGTCAATAATATATATAACCTGCTGCAAGAAAAAGGTTTTGACGGTGTCTGTATCGATATTGAAAATATTTACCCCAGCGACCGAGAGCATTACGTGCAATTCCTGGTCGAACTATCATCCCGGTTAAAACCGGCGGGCTACCCAATTATCGTCTGCGTGCCTGCCAAAACCTCGGACGTGCCGGGCGGAGGCTGGGGGGATAATTTTGATTACGCAAAGGTAGGCCGTTACGCTGACCAGGTCGTAATTATGACCTACGACGAACATAATGCTTTTAGCAGCAGCGGGCCCATTGCGTCAGTCAATTGGGTTGAAAAAACTATCCAATACGCCCTAACTAGAATACCAGCCGAAAAAATCATCATGGGCATACCGGGTTACGGTTTTGACTGGAATCTTGTCCATAAGACCTCGCGGTACCTTTCATACCAACTGGCTATGCAAACAGCCGGACAGTATAAACCAGACATTAAATGGGACAACCACGCTCAGGTGCCCTATTTTAATTATCATGATGCCCAAGGTTCAAAACATAGCGTTTACTTTGAAAACGCCGGCAGCACCGCCGCGAAATTAGAGCTGGTAAATGAGTACGGCTTAAAGGGAATAGCCCTTTGGCGCCTGGGCATGGAAGATCCGGACATCTGGCCTTTATTACCTGACTTTTTGACTGCCGGCTAATTTCACTGTACATTCAAAAAATGACATGGATTTAGACTTTCTCATTAACCTTGGAATGAGCTGGTCTTTTTTTACTGCTGACAGACAAAATAAGTATGCCCAACAACAGAAGACCAATCCCGGCAAATGCAGGTGCAGTAAGTCGCTCGCCCAACACAGTGACCCCCAGTGTAGCGGCGGTAAGCGGTTCGGCCAGGGTTAAAGTGACAGCGGTTGCTGCCGGCACCAGCGACAGCCCTTTCGAAAACAGGAAATAAGCTATGGCCGTGGCCACAATACCAAGGTGTAAAGCTACCGCCGCACCTCGCCATTCAAGCAGCCAATTTAAGGGTTGGGTGAGCAATATAGGCAGTAAAAGCAAAGCGCTGATGCAAAAAACAACCGCAATTACCGCTTCGGGACGGTTTTTATCCAACAGGGACTTGCTGAAAACAACATATGAAGCATAGGCCAAACCAGCACCCAGAGACATTAACACCCCGACATAATTGACAGTTACATTTTCTTTAACGGTAAATAAAAGATAACACCCTGTAATGGCAAGCAGAGTGGACACCAGCCATTTCTTCCCCGGCCGTTCACCTCTGAATAAAAACACCAGAATACCGGCCATAATAGGCGCACTGCCAATGCCAACCACCGTCCCCACAGCCACGCCGGTTTTAGCAACGCCACCAAAAAAGAACGGCTGGTAAGCAGCCATACTTATCGCCGTTACTGCCACCAGATGTGTAGGCCAGTAACCACCGGGCTTAAAAGCTTGCCGGAATAAGGCTATGGCTAGCAGACATAGCCCGCCAACTAGTAGACGCATGGCACCAATGGCCAGGGGTGTGGCTCCTTCCGGGGCCAGGGCCTGGGTAGTTCCGGTGGTACCCCACAACACTGCGCCGGACAATACCAACAGCGGTCCTAAATATGTTTTGTTTTGCGACATAACTACCCTCGCTTCTAAAAAACATAGACTTAATTAAATAAATGGCTACTTGAAAATTATATAAGCCCGGGACCAGATAAACAAGGTTGCTACCTCATACATTGCATATTGTCATTTGGGCGTAGCGAAGAATTTCCGGCGACTGGTTAAGCTAAAGTTTAACGATAGCCGAATAAACCAAAACGCCTGATTAACCTGCCGGTAGGCCCAAATTTCTGGTCTATGGCGGCTTCAGGGCAGACCTCGTGGCAGCAGTAACACCTGATACAGTTGCGGTCGTCTACCAGAGCAACACCCCCGGCAATGGTAATGGCCTGCTGCGGACAGATATTACGGCAGGTAGCACAGGCAGTGCAGCGACCTGCCGAGGGGACAGGACGCGGAGTCAGTGCTTGCTTCACCGCCGGTGCCCACATACGCTGGTACCAGGTAAGGCGATCCAAACCCCGGGCATCCCGGGCTACCCGGGCCGGCTTTCTGAAATCAGGTACCGCAGCGGCACTAAGCGGAACACCAACTACTTGGATATCAGACCAACCTCCGCTCCACCATCCCCTGTGCTTCGCGGCACGCAGCATGGGCACTTCCATGGGGTCCAGGCCGATAATACTGCAGGCGGCTAAATCCATGGACACCGGGTTATCGGCGGCCATCAGCAAACCAAGGGGCCTGGGGTTTCCGTGTAAACCAGGGCCGTCACCTTCCATAGCCAAGATGCCGTCCATCAAGTACAGGGTTGGCTTAACCGCCTGGATAATGTCCAAAAGCATGTCCGCAAACTGTTCACCGCTTTGCAGTTTGGCATGATATCCGGCCTTAGCTAATCCGGGAATCACGCCGAAGAGTATCTTGGTCGCCCCGGTCAACGAGGTGAACATGTGGGTTTTAAGTTTAGGAACTGCAATTACCACGTCGCATGCAACAACCGGTTGAATTACTTCAAATAGCTTAATCAACTTGCCATCCGGGCACGGTAAGGCCTGAACTGCAGTGTCCCAGTTAAGTTCCAGTTCACCCCGCTCAGCCGGCCCAAGATAACCGGCCGCCTGGTATGCCTTTTTAAGACCGGTTGTAGTATAAGGCACGGGTCCTGGACTATCGGCCACAATAGGTTGCCCGCCGGCTTCTTGAACCAACCTGGCAAGCGCCAGGGTCACATTTGGATGCGTAGTAACAGCCTTTTCAGGCGCCGTAGCACTTAACAAGTTGATTTTTAACAGCACTTTTTGACCCGGCTGGACAAATTTGTTTATGCCGCCCAGCAGGTCAATGCATTGCCTGATGGCCGACTCAACTTTTTCGTAAGCATAGTCGGGGCATTTTACAATGCTGACCCTTCCCACGGTACACCCCCAATATTCTGGGATTTAAATAACTGATTTTTATTATAACTCATTTTGACAATTTAATAGTTGGCAATAACGCGCACAATATAACGATGCATTGGTAACCAGGAGGTAAGGGGGTCAGGCCTGTCGTAACTTCCTAACTGCCTTATCTATATATACAATAGTTATAGTTAGGAAGTTACGACAGGCCTGACCCCCTTATTCAAAGAATAATTTTATCTATTACGTCACCCTTTGCGTTTAGCACATGGGTGCCGCAGTTAATGCAGGGATCAAAGGAGCGAATGATTCGACCCAAGATAGTATTTAATAATTCAGGGTTTGGGATAATTGTACCAGTCAGGGCATATTCAACCGGTCCCAGTTGACCTTTTATATCCTTGGGAGAAAAGTTCCAGTTGCTAGGGGTTATAATTTTATATTCCTCTACCTGTTCACCCTTTAGTCGAACACTGTGCAGCAGTGAACCGCGCATAACATCTGTGGCAACCACAGCCTGTTCCTTAACGGGTTTCTGTTTTTGCTGGATCGGTGGTGGACCTGGAACCAAGTTCTTAAGCCACTCCATGACCAACTCGCTAATAAGCAGCGTTTCCAGAGAACGGGCTTTAATGCGATCCATTGTTGAGGTTCCCCCACGGTAAAAGCCGTTGATGAGCATTCTGGCCAGGGGACCCATTTCAATGGGCTGCCCGGCATATTGAAAAGATTTTATATAAGTATAAGCCCCGGGTTTATAGGGTGCGGGCAAGACTTGACCGTCTACCGGAAGATACCAAGCATTAGTAACATCCTCACTGATTAATTGGATATCAGGCGTACTGATTTGATTTCCGGTGAGTATACCACCCCGCCAGTGGCTCAACTGGTTTTTCGTTCCGAAGCGGAACATACCAAAAGACAGCAGTCTTCTTGGTGTTTGCCCAATCTTAAAGTAGTCCCTGTATACCCGGGAGATCAACTCAGTATCCGGTATCAGACACTCCTTAACAAAGGCGTGCACACTTGCTATTAAAGACAGGGCCTGGTTTACTTTGTCGGCAGTAGGCGCAACCGCTACTCCCCCGTGCACAAAGCTATGCTGATTTGGTGCCTTACCACCGAAAAGCGTTAGTAACTGGTGGCATTCCTGGGAAACCACCACAGCTCGAAAGTAGTGTTCCACCAGACGAGCGTTATCCTGAGGAGACAGGCGAATATCTATTGCATTCTGTCCCTCAAAGGGTGGCTGATTTGGCATTTTAACATAGTCAGGTAAACTAAAAAAGTAAAAGTGCCGGATATGATTTTGCAATATATCTGCCGCAAACATTATATTCCTTAAATACTGGGCATTCTCAGACAGTTCATGGTCATAAAGTTCATCCAGCAGGTAACTGGCAACCGCACCGTGTGCCAGTGAGCAAATGCCGCAAACTCTCTGGGTCATGTACACGGCATCTGTTATGTGTCTATCTTTCATAACATGCTCAATGCCCCTGTACATGGTTCCACTGGCGTTGGCAGTTGATACTATACCCCTATCTATCACTACCTCTACCGATAACAAACCACTTAATCTTGTGACTGGACTAAACATGATCCTCTTTTTACTCATCTTTAGCTCCTTCCGGTGTAAGGGGATTAAACTGTTCTTTTCCTCATTTCTCCGGTAGAGGGGTAAAAAAGGGTGATGAACCGTCCGGAAAATCTTCATTGGTACAACCGATGCATGGAGTATTGGCCTTAACCGGCCAGTTTACATGGTTAATCCATTGCCGATAAGGGCAATCTGCACCGGTTCTAGGACCTACACACCCCTGGGAAAACATGCATTCGATATCACCCAACTTTTCGGCAAATTGCCCCTGGTCAAAATATGATCGCCGCTGACAGTGACGGTGGACAGTAAAGCCATAGAAAAGGGTGGGGCGCCCTAAATTGTCTAACTCCGGCTGACCATACATTAAAAGGTGGGCCAGTGTTCCCACGAACCAGTCGGGGTTTATGGGACACCCGCTGACATTAATAACCTCTCTATTTAAGACTTTACGAACACCTACACTGCCGGTAATGTTGGGCCTGGCTGCGGAAATACCACCGAAGCTGGCACAGGTTCCCAAAGCTATAACGTACTCAGCCAGTGGGCCTAGCCACGTGACTGCCTCCAGGGCAGTCAGTTTGTAATCCTCCGTATGGGCTATTATTGTGTAGAGCCCGTTATCCTTTAGAGGGATAGCGCCTTCCACCACCAGTGTAAACTTGCCCCGGAGCTTGACAGCAGCTTGTTCCAGGATATTAAGGGCATCCTGGCCCTGGGCAGCCATAAAGGTATTACTGTACAGGAGGTCTATTAAGTCTGTAAAAACTTGCCCCAGGTAAGGGTAAGTGGTGTTCATAAAAGCGATGTTGTTATCTCCACTGTCGCTGGTTTCAAGCCAAATTACCGGTAGTTTCCTGGATTTACTCTTTTTATATTCCCTTACTTCGGAAAGCACATAATTAGAAAGCTGAAACTGAGGCCCAGCGGCCAAATCCTGACAGCGCTTAATATAATCTTCTTTTTGCATAATGTACTCCTTAACTTTCTTATCCTTCATATATATGTATTATGGATAACAAACAAAGGAACCCAGCTTATGAAATTATTATCCTGGGGTTGGGTAATCCTCTTATGAGCGACGACGGGATTGGCGTCTTTGTGGCGGATGAATTAAAAAAAATGGAGTGGCCTCCGCAACTGCTGATTATTGAGGTGGGAACTTCGGTCTTCTATTACCTCCAGGAGATCAGTCAAGCCAGGCATGTAATTGCCATAGATGCCTTTCAAGCCGGGGGTAATCCGGGCTGTGTTTATCGGCTGGACATTGAGGATGTTGTAGATTGCCCTGAGCAGGACGCCCACGGCATATCCCTACCAGGTATTGTTAAACTGGCTAGAAGCACTACGGGCTTTCCAGAAGCGATAACCATTTATGGTGTAGAGCCTGAAAAGTTAGATTTTGGCGAAGGACTAACATTTACTGCTAAGAGTGCAGTACCAAAGCTCATCTCATTGCTTAAAGACGATATTCAAAAGCTCATAAGCTATAACCAGGGATAAAGACAGGCTATTAAAGGCCTGTCTTTACTTTATTCTTTCTTTTACTATCCCTCGTTTGTAGCAAATCATAGCATCAAGCCAAATATCTTACTTAATCTCACCGTTTAGGATGCTATCACCCTATTAATAAACTGGTTTGCAGCGGGCATAATTTTCTCTCTGGCCTCCCAAAACGTCCGGGTTACTGGTAATCCTGGCCAGCCGCCCGGCAGTAACTCCAAGGGAAGCTGGGGATCTGCCTGGATTAGTTCAAATACCTCCAGGCCGTAGAAGTGCAAGAAAGGCAAGCCGCTCCCGTCAGTTTGCTGAGCATTTAAAACCTTAAGTGCCCCGGTTAAATTTTTAGCCAGTAAGTCATACCTTTGCGCCAGTTCCTCTACGGGCCAGGTTGCAGAGACGATATCCGCCGGAGAGCGGTTCCCTTCCAGCCGGCCCCGAAAGAGGTAAAGAGATTTTGCCAGTCCATTGGCGAGGCTACATTCGATAACCTGATGATTCATGTCATAGGGCGACACCCACAGATCTTTATCCAGACAACCGTAACCAAGCGGCATTAGCCGGTCGGCCAGGTCATCTCCGAGCCGTTTATCCCGGCCTGCAGCGGCCACTATACTCCACTGACCATCCCAAGCCGAGGTCTGTAGTTTAATTCGTTCCCTATACCGGGCCAGCGTGTTCTGCCAGTATTCAAAACCGCGCACCGCTTCGTCCGTTAATCGGTAATATACCTCTCCACCCTCGCGATAGTTTACCAGTAATCCGCTTTGGACCCCCCGGGACAAACCCATTCTGATGGCGGTTTCGCTTTTTTGAAATGGTTCCAGTAAAGCAAATACTTTTTTTAACGGTATGGATCGGGTGTCCCGCTCAACCAGGAATACGTTAAATATAAACAACAGGATGCTGGTTACGCTGTCTTTCTTCTTAAAATTAAGATACATTTCCTTCCTCCTCTGCAGATACAAAATAATTATAACTGACATTAAGCGTTTGAGAGCGTTATATGGTAACTTTTTGCCCAACTTTAAGCGGACTGTAATCGTCGCCAAACTGGTCGCTAAAAATTTGCAGAGTCGGTTGATCTGAGTCATGCGGAGAAATAAACGCTTTTTGAATGCCCAGCTCTTTCAACCGGCGCACGGTCTCAACCACTTCTTCGCGGTTCGGGCTGCGGCTAAACAACCGGCTGCTGCCCATAATGTTGCCCCAAACACCGGCCGGAATATCAGTGTAGTAAAGGTGCAGCCCTCCTACCACCGCGTATACCGGCAGCCCTGTAATTTCCCGAGCCATTTCAACTGTCCGAACGATGTTAGGATGACCGCAGCCAGAAACCACCACTAGTCCCTTGTCTTTCACATTTATCAGCAGTGCCTGCTCCAGCAGCTTACCGGTTAGAAAAACCTGTACGGCCTGCGGTCCGGTGCTGGCCACTGCATCGCCGACCAATTGGGGTTTGTCAACGGTAACCGTGTTAGCCGTGGCACAGGACATCGAAACCGGAGTAAAAACGTTTCGGTTTTTCAAGTCCAGCGGCTTACCGGACAGCATCACTTCACTGTTTCTGAACCCCATGCCGCCCACATGATCCGGGTGGTTATGGCTAATGGCAATGGCGTCTATGTCGTCCAGATGCACATTGAGTAGTTCCAGGTTGTGCAACAACGGTGAGGTTTCTGCTTTGTCTTTGTTATAACCAACATCAAACAAAATATTGTCTTGCTCGGTCTTAACCAACAGTGATAAACCAGGTTCTGTTTTTACCCCTTCCATGCCAGGCAGCAACTCAATAACCGGAGTGATTTCCAACCGCTCAACAGCCGGAAGTTCCAAACTCTGTCCGGCCAGCACCTCGTTGTGCCGGACCACCTCCTGTTGACCCAGGTAAAACCTTGCCACCAGGTAAGCGTTGATGAGAATAAACAAGATGATTAGCACACCCATGGATTTTAGTAAAACTTTCATTTTCCTCATTCCCCCCAGATAATTATAACTTAAATCAAATACAATATATTTATATGTTATAACTAATTAAATGTCAAATGTTTTTTTAAGTTATTTTTTGTTTTTATCTCTCAACGCACCTTGGAAGCAAGAAAAAAAAGAAAGGTCACCTCCACCGGTTAACTGGGGTAAGCCTTTCTAAATTTTTAACTATCATAATGTATATGGATAAGGCTGTTAAAAAACAATTAAGCCGCAGCAGGGTACCAAAATATTCCTAGCTAATTATACGGATATAAGCAAAACACGTAATTGACATACTATTTCCCTTAATGTAGCATTAGAGAAGCAGGACGGCAGCATGGCACGTGGTTGCTAGACAGGCCATATTACATACCAAAGACGTTTGTATAATGCTAAAAGGGCATTACGTGCCGTGCCGTCTATAGTTTTTTAAATTATAGGAGGTGCGGTTTTGAAGAAGTTATTAATGATGGTGCTGGTTTTTGTTATTGCCATTACCCTGGCAGGCTGCGGTGGTGGCGGAGAAAAAGCGGAACAACCCCCGGCTGATCAACAGGAATCTAAGCAAGTACAGTTAGGCATTATTCAAATTGTGGAACACCCGGCCCTGGATGCCTCCCGGCAGGGCTTTTTAGACGTTATGGCGGAAAGCGGCTATAAGGACGGCGAAAACCTGGTGGTGGATTACCAAAGCGCCCAGGGCGACCAGTCCATCCTGCAGTCCATTGCCAACAAGTTTGCCGAGGACAAAAAAGATCTAATCCTGGCTATCGCCACCCCGTCAGCCATGGCTATGGCCAATGAAACTACCGAAATTCCCATTGTAATTACCGCCGTAACCGACCCGGTTGAAGCCAAGTTGGTGGACAGCCTGGAAAAACCCGGTACCAACGTTACCGGCACCACCGACATGAACCCGGTAGCCGACCAGCTGGCGCTGATTAAAGAACTAGTACCGGAGGCTAAGAACGTTGGCATTATCTACAACTCCAGCGAAGTTAATTCCGAAGTGCAGGTGAAGATTGCCCGCCAAGCGGCTCCGGATCTGGGGTTTACCCTGCATGAGGCCACCGTGACCGCCAGCAACGAAGTAATGCAGGCCACCCAATCACTGATGGGTAAAGTAGACGCTATTTACCTGCCCACCGACAATATGGTTATCTCTTCCCTGTCAGCGGTGCTGCAGATTGCCGAAGAAAATAAAATCCCCGTAATTGCCGGCGAGAGCAATTCCGTTGAAGAAGGCGCGCTGGCCACGTTGGGCATTGACTACTACAAACTGGGCTGCCAGACTGCAGAAAGTGCGCTCCGGGTGCTAAATGGTGAAAATCCCGCCGATATCGCTGTAGAAGCACAAAAAGGCGCCGATATTGTGATTAACCTGCAAGCTGCGGAAAGATTTGGCATTACTATTTCCGACGAAATGAAGGCTAAAGCGACACAGGTTATCGAATAAACTTAATTAAACCATTTTAACGCTGCGACAGGCGTTCTCGGCTTTTTCCGGGGCGCCCGGTCGCAAAGTTTTTGTCATGGGTATTAAAAAAGAGATATGGCGGAGGCAATAATGTCAGTAAGCATATTCACCGGTGTGCTGGAACAGGGCCTGCTCTGGGGTATCATGGTTCTAGCCGTTTACCTCACATTCCGTATCCTCGACTTTCCAGACTTAACCGTCGACGGCAGTTTCACCTTGGGCGCCGCAGTGGCAGCCCATATGATTATCATCGGGAACGACCCCTGGTTGGGCACCATGCTGGCGCTGGTTTGCGGAGCATGTGCCGGCCTGGTTACCGGTTTACTACACACCCAACTGCGCATAACCCCGCTGCTGGCAGGGATCCTGACCATGATCGCCCTATATTCTATTAACCTGCGCGTCATGGGTAAACCTATGATTTCCTTGCTGCGCATGGATACCATTTATACCGATATAATCAGTTGGGGAGTAACCAAGCAGTTAAGTGTGGTTATTCTAGGCGCGGTAGCGGTGATCCTGGTGGTGCTGTTCCTCTACCGGTTCCTGGAAACGGAAATGGGACTGGCTTTGCGGGCCACCGGGGACAATGAACAAATGATCCGCAGCCTTGGTGTTAACACCAATACCATGAAAGTGATCGGACTGGCGCTGAGTAACGCTTTAATCGCCTTTTCCGGTGCCCTGGTGGCGCAAAAACAGGGATTTGCCGATATTGGCATGGGTATTGGAATGATTATTGTGGGCCTGGCTTCGGTGATTATCGGTGAAGTTTTAATTGGTCATATGACATTGTTGCGGGCCCTGGTGGCCGTGGTCATCGGCTCAGTAATCTACCGGTTGGTAATCGCCATGGTGCTGCAGCTCGGACTGGCCCCCACGGATTTAAAACTGTTCACCGCGGTGCTGGTGGCACTGGCCCTGGCCTCCCCGGTACTCAAGGCTTACCTAAAAAACGGTCGCGCCCGAGGGAAAGGTGAGAAACATGCTGGCTGTTGAGTCCATTGGCAAAACATTTAACCCCGGGGGAGTGAACGAGCGAGTGGCCATCCAGGAGATCTCCCTGCAAATGGAACCGGGCGAAGTAGTCACCATCATCGGTGGCAACGGGGCAGGTAAATCCACCCTGTTAAACGCTATTGCCGGTGTAATTGACATTGACCGGGGGCGCATAATACTGGACAACCAGGAAATTCACTGCCAACCCGAACACGTCAGGGCCGGATACGCCGGGCGTGTGTTTCAAGACCCCATGATGGGCACGGCGGCTTCGATGACCATTGAGGAGAACCTTTCCATGGCCCTGCGCCGCGGCCAGCGCCGCCGGTTGTGCCGGGGAGTGACTCGGAATGACCGCCAACTGTTCCAAGAGCGGCTAGAATTGCTTGACCTGGGGCTGGAAAACCGGCTGCCCAGCAAGGTGGGCCTGCTTTCTGGTGGACAGCGCCAAGCTCTGACCTTGCTCATGGCCACCATCGCCGCGCCACGTTTACTGCTGCTGGATGAGCATACCGCTGCCCTGGATCCCAAAACCGCCGCCAAGGTGCTGGAACTAACCAGAACCATCGTGGAAGAGAATAAACTCACCACCATGATGGTAACTCACAACATGGAACAGGCCCTGTCATTCGGCACCCGGACACTGATGCTGCACGAAGGCCGGGTACTGATCGACATATCCGGCTCCCAGCGGGAGAACACCCGGGTTTCCGACCTGTTGGCCATGTTTGAGCAAGCCAGCGGTAAAGCATTGGAAAACGACCGCATGCTTTTAGCTACCTAAAATAATGGCGGATAAAGTTTATGGCTTAACAGCCCGGATAAATGCCGACACTATGGCGCCTTCTAATCCTTGAATTTGTTCTGGAGTTAGGCCGGGGAGCAGTTCCCGGGCCATTGTCTCATTAAATTCGTAAACTCTGGTTTTCTCCACGCCTATGTTTATAAAACCTGCCCGGGCCAGTTTTTCCTTGTATTCACTGTCCACCAGCGCGCCGGCTACGCAGCCTGTCCAAGCTGCCAGATCCTGCTGAATTTGTGGTGGCAAGGGCCTGGTCAGCACAATATCCGCAACCGCAAACCGCCCGCCGTGTTTAAGCACCCGGAAAGCCTCACGCAGCACCAGGTCTTTGTCTGCCGACAGGTTGATCACGCAGTTGGAAATAATCACGTCCACTGTGCTATCCGTCAGGGGCATATCTTCCAGGTGCCCTTTCAAAAACTCAACGTTTTTTGCTCCAGCCTTGGCCTGGTTGGCCCTGGCTTCGGCCAGCATCTCGTCTGTCATATCCAATCCGTAAGCTTTCCCGGTGGGGCCGACTCGCCGGGCAGATAACAGTACATCCAGGCCTGCCCCGCTGCCCAGATCCAGTACCGTTTCCCCCTCGTGCAGTTCAGCCAGGGCGGTGGGGTTGCCGCAGCCAAAAGAAGCAGCCAGCGCCTCGGCGGGAAGCCCCTTGACCTCCTCGTAATTATAAAGGTTACCGGTAATCATCTCAGACACTTTGGAGGCGGAATCTCCGCAGCAAGACATGCCCTCACTGCCACTGCCGCAGCAGCCTGTCTTAAACTTGATTGCCTGCGCGTATCTCTTTCGAACCTCTTCCCTAATATCTTCCGGCATAAAAAACACTCCCTTAAAATCAAATTTTTTTGATATAACAACCCATGGAAAAACACTTGTGACAGATTGTCTTTAACGCAATAAATCTGCTTTAATTTTCCCGGCGTAGTCTTTCAGCGTAGCAGTATTGATGTAATAATATTTCCACTTACCCCGCTGTTCCTCCGTCACCAATCCGGCTTCGGTGAGTTCCTTCATGTGGTAGGAAACCCGTGATTGAATCATACCGGTATGGGCCATTATTTCGCAGTTACATAGCCCCGGGAGTGCCCCGTTGGTGCCGGGTTGTGGGCAGCAACCACTTTCGCTGTTGGCCAACAGCAGCATAATCTTGTACCGAACCGGGTCGCCCAAGGCCCTGGAAATTTTAACTGTATCGATCATGCTCACAACATATCAAATTTTTCTGATATTGTCAATAAAAATAATACGGACTAAAGCCGGGTGCCCCGGTTCTGTAAAGTTTTGTCCCTGCATGATATACTGGTAAAAGTTAAACAGGTAAAACAGTTCGGTAACCGGGAGGGTGTTATTGATGAAATATTCCCAGGGTGAACTGGGCCGGGTTTTTGTGGCCCGGGTGGAACACGGCGACGACCTGCTGGGCGAACTAAAACAGCTGGTGCAGGTGGAAAATGTAGAAGCCGGTGTTTTCTACGTCATCGGGGCTTTGAAAGAAGCAACCGTGGTGACCGGCCCGGAGAAATGCGTGCTGCCTCCGGTGCCTATGTTTCGCAACTTCAATGACGGCCGGGAAATAATCGGACTTGGCACTATGTTTCGGGATGGCGAAGAACCATTATTCCATTTACACGGTGCCCTGGGCAGGGGCGACACAGCCCTCATGGGCTGCATCAGGGGTACATCGGAAGTTTACCTGGTGGCCGAAGTGATTCTGTTGGAAATAAAAGGAGCCGGCGCCGGTAAAGAGCTTGATCCGACCAGTGGCCTGAAGATGTTGAAGTTTTAACGTTGTGAGCAAAATCACACGCCCAGCATAAGCGGGATAACTGCGCAAGACCTCCCACAATCATTAAAATTGATTTAGTTATAATAGTAACGGGGAGGTAGAAAGTATGGATCTTTTCACGATAAAAAAATGTTTTGATTGCCCAAACCGGTTGGCCAACCTGGACAACCTGGCCGGCACCCTGCGCAAAGTGCTGGACGACAGCGAATTTAATACCCGTCTCGCGACCAGGATAGACACCGGCCGACCGCTGCATCACCAGAAGTTTCATATGGCCGTGGCCGGGTGCCCCAATTCCTGCAGCCAGCCTCAAATTAAGGACTTTGGCGTCCAGGGACAAGCCCGCCCAATTGTTGCGGGCGGTTGTGACGGGTGTGGTGTTTGCGTCCAAACCTGCCCGGAAAAGGCGGTCATCGTTCAGGACGGCGTTGCGGTAATTGACCGTAATGCCTGCCTAAGTTGCGGCCTGTGTGCACGCGCCTGCCCAACTGGATCAATGCAAATTGAAAAAACCGGTTACCGGGTACTAATCGGCGGCAAACTTGGACGTCACCCCCGGCTGGCTACCGAGATGCTGGTTCTGGCCAGCGCAGATGAAGTGGCCGGCGCCTTGCGTCGTTGCGTGGAAATTTTTCTTACCGCTGGCCAACCCGGGGAAAGGTTCGGCAGCCTGGTGGATAGAATAAGCTTTAAGTAAGTTATAAACAGGAGAAGAGTAATGGCCCAATCCAAAGAAAAACGTGTTCATGAAGTGTTTGAATCAATATCCGACAAATACGATTTTATGAACTCCGTAATCAGCTTTCGGCAGCACATTGCCTGGCGCAAGGATACCATGCGGCGTATGGACGTTAAACCCGGGCAAACCGCGCTGGATGTATGCTGTGGCACAGGTGACTGGGCTATAGCCATGGCAGAAACTGTCGGTACCAAAGGCCGGGTTTACGGACTGGACTTTAGCAGGAACATGCTGAACATAGCGGCGGCAAAGGTCAAAGAACTTAATTTGGACCAGGTTGAGCTGGTGCACGGCAACGCCATGGAACTGCCCTTCGCAGACGACACATTCGACCATGTCACCATTGGTTTTGGCCTGCGCAACGTGCCGGACTACTTGCAGGTGCTGCGCGAAATGAAGCGGGTGGCTAAACCAGGCGGGAAAGTGGTATGTCTGGAGACGTCCCAGCCCACCATTCCGGTATTCCGACAGTTTTATTACGCTTACTTCCGCTACATTATGCCTGTGCTGGGTAAAATGCTTGCCCGCAGTTACAAGGAATATTCATGGCTGCAGGAATCAGCCAGCGACTTCCCGGGCCGCCGCGAACTGGCGGAAATGTTTTGCACTGCCGGGTTGGTAGATGTGCAGGTGCGATCTTACACCGGCGGGGTGGCGGCCATGCATATGGGTTCTAAACCGTGGCAATAATTAAAAAGCAAAGGACAGCTCCCGCCTATTATGGGTAGCTGTCCTTTTTTTTCTGCCTAGGTTACTAATTTAAACAAACTTCCACGGGCACAGATATCGTTCCAGGCCATCCAGCGCCATGTAAATTACAAAACCCAGCAGGCTTAACGCTATAATACCAGCAAACATGTCATGATAAGAGTAACGCGACCAGGCGTCCAGCAGGAAATAACCAAGGCCCTCCTGGCTGGAGATAGTTTCGGATATAAATAATATCGCTATAGCAGTGCCCGAGGCAATGCGCAGCGCAGTAAGCATTTCAGGCAGCACCGCCGGCCAGACCACGTGTTTGTATAGGTGCCAGCGTCCCGCCCCCAGGGAGCGGATGGAATTAACCACTGCCGGGTTGATGCTCCGGGAGGCATCCCTAATAGGTACCAAAATTTGAAAAAACACCACCAGGGTGATCAGCGCGATTTTGGAAACGTCCCCCAATCCCAAAAGAGCCATCAGTACCGGCAGAAAAACTATCTTAGGCACCGGATAAATAACGTATATCATTGGCGCCGCCAGCCGGTCCACCTTTTCCTCCCGGCCCATGATCATACCGCATGGTACAGCCAATACCAGCGAAATCAATAAACTTGTCGCCACCCGGTAACCGCTGATCCAGAAGTGACCCCATAATTCGCCGGGCAACTCTCTAAAAAATGCAGCAAAAGAGGGCAGCGGCCCGGGAAGGGCTTCCTTGTTCAGCAGCAAAGCCAGCAGATGCCAAGCTACCAGCAGCAGGACTATGGAAACCCCGGCCCAAAAGGTATTGACGTAAAGCCTCTCACGCATCTGTTAACAACTCCACTCGGCGGTATCCGTCAAAATTTTCAATTACAACCAAGCAAGTCAAGAACCGTCCCCGACTTGCTCCAGTTTGTCCCGTAGTTGTGAGGTCAGAATATGATATTCAGTAGTTTTACGATAGCCCTTCTGCCCTACCCGGGGGTTTTCCACCACGTCGATGACCTGCCCGGGATGGCCGGACAAAACGACAATTTTTTGACCCAGGAAAATGGCTTCTTCAATGCTGTGGGTTACCAGTAACACAGTGATCCGCTTGCTGTTCCAGATATCCAGCAACAGACCCTGCAGATGCTCCCTGGTCAGAGCGTCCAGGGATGAAAAGGGCTCGTCCATCAGCAACAGGTCGGGCTCCAGGGCCAGGGCGCGGGCGATACCGGTACGCTGGCGCTGACCACCGCTTAACTGGGACGGAAAACGGTCACGCATCTCCCACAGCCCCACCTCGGTGAGCACCCGCCTAATCCGTTCCGTTTGCTCATCTTTGGCTACGCCCCTGATTTCCAGGCCCAGCGCCACGTTATCGGATACTTTTTTCCAGGGCAAAAGTCCGTAATCCTGTAAAATCAGCGCGGTCTGCCGGCGCAGGGGTGCCACCGGCGCCCCCTCCACCATAACTTGACCCCCAAACTGTTTCAATAAACCCGACAGCACGTACAGCAGCGTGGATTTACCGCAGCCCGAGGGTCCGATTAGGGCGCAGGTTCCGCCCCGGGGCACCGAAAAGGATACGTCACGCAGCGCGGGTACCTCACCCTTGGGCTGCCGGTAACCCACGGAAAGCCCTTCTATTTCTAACATCATATTGTCGTGCACGGTAACATTCACCTACTTTAGCACCCGATCGTCAACCAGATCCCCGTATCCAAGCTCCTTGTCCAGCAATTGGTGTTCATTCATCCACTGGATGACCTCGTTCACGCCAGCCTCGTCCGGCAGTACGGGCGCAGTAAAATGAAGCGCTAACGGGCGCACACTGCTGGCCAGTACTTCACCAGGTACCCGGGCTTTTTCAACTATTAGTTTATCGTATTGCAGCGGGTCGGTTTGCAAATCTTCCACCGCCCTGGCATAAGCCCGCATTAGTTTTTGCATTCCGGCTAGATTTTGATCCAGAGTAGCCTTGCGCGCGATAACCACGGTTTGAGCCACGGTATTTTCCATGTTGTCCACCACTAGGTTGGCACCCTTGATTTCTGCCAGAGTGGCAAAGGGATCTGGCAAAGTGGCCGCCTTAACACTGCCGTTCAAAAGCGCTTCCAATCTTAGAGGCAGCTTGGGAATGCTGTTTTTGACAATTTCGCCGGACTGCAACCCCTGGGTTTGCAAAAGCCGGTCTGTAAGATATTCATTGATGGTGTTTAGTGACATGGCAATGGGTACGTTTTTAAGCTGCTCCGGGCTGGTAATGCCGGAATCAGGCGCTGCAAGGATGGCAAACCGGTTTTCCCCCGGCGTGGCACCCTGGCCCACCGAAACAGCCCGCACTTCGGTACCTGCGTTATTCATGGCAGCAACGGCCAGCATGTCCCCGATGCCGGCATCAATCTGCCCTGCGGTAAAAGCACTGTCCCTCTCCAGCGCGCTGGGAAAACCGATTAACTCTACCTCTATCCCCTCTTCGGCAAAGTAACCATTTTCCTCCGCCAGCCAGAAGGGCAGGTTATCTGTAATGGGCATCATTCCCACTTTCAAGGTGGGCAATGCTTGCTCCGCCGGTTGTTTATCACCGCCGCAGCCGCCCAGGATAAATAACAGTAAAGCCAAAATTGTTAACGAAATAAAATTTCCTCTGCGAATAAACACTTCTTCCCCTCCCGGTTCCGTTCTTATTTTTCTTTTTTCTACAAGTTACATGATTTCTATTTTCCCCGAGTAAATCCTGCTGCTTTTTAATATGTAACCGTTTCCTAGCTAGACAATCGCCCCAACATGGATTACCAAAACCAAATCCGGATATTTAAATGATTGCGAACGGGATGTGCTGTTAAAAACAATATCACACCCCAGCGTTAATAAGCACCAACTATCATTTTTTGCTTATTTTCATTAACTGTGCTAAAATTTTTTTGATTATAAAAACGGATAGGATGGTGCTGAGATATGAGTTTTTACCAGGAGATAAAAGACAACATACTTTGGGATTTCCGGTTGGAGGACGAGTTCAAAGGTGAAAGGCATAGCGGCTATGCCTTTGTGGTAGATGTATGCGACAAAAAACCCCGTCTAGCCCTGTACATGATTAAAGATCGCCTTAGTAAAACCCAGACTCTACAGGACAAGCAACAACCACCGGAAGAAATGATGGTTCGGGCTGTCGAGGAACAAGGCGCCAATATGAACTTGGACTCTCTCTATAATATTAACGGAGAACTGCGTAACTGGGTGGAGAACAACCTCTTAAATGGGTAATTTGCCCGAACATTAGAGTAAAAAAGTACACTATTTAGCATAATTATAATTTTTGTATATATGGATTTGCGAATTTAGTTATGTTATAATTCAGATAATTGATAAGTTGGCTGGACGGCTTAATATGTTTATATTTGAATCTGGAGACAGCGCTGCCGTTCCAGTAATTTTTTTATACAGGAGCGATGAGATTGAAATTAACCGCGGAGGAAACCAGAGTAGCCGTGGACACAACCAGAGATATCCTGTCCGGGCCTAACGATAGCCGGGGCAACCTGATTCCCGTGTTGCAGCAGGTACAGAAGAAGCTGGGTTACGTTCCCCCGGTGGCCATGCAGGAGGTAGCCGCCCATTTCAATATCCCAGCTGTAGATGTATACGGGGTGATCACCTTTTATAACCAGTTCCGTCTTACCCCCCCGGGCAAAAACCAAATCAAAATATGCATGGGCACCGCCTGTCATATGCGCGGGGCCAACATTATTCAGGAAGCCTGGGAAAGACGGCTGAAGATCAAGGTTGGCGAAACCACCGAAGACCGGGAGTTCAGCCTGGAACGGGTAGCCTGCGTGGGGTGCTGTACCATGGCCCCGGTGGTGGTAAATAACGAAGAAGTTAACGGTAAAATAACTCCCACCAGGGTAGATGGTTTACTGTTCTCCTATGAGCTGGACAAGAAAAACGCAGCAGCAGAGGGCGGTGAAGATAATGGCCAGTAACAATCAGGCAGCCGCAGTTTACGCTACACTTAAAGAAGAAGCGGAACAAAACAGGGGCAAGTTATTTGAGAAGCCGTTAATTTTGATTGGGGCCGCCACCTGCGGCCGGGCGGCAGGGGCACTGAAACTGGTGGAAGAGATAAATAACGAGCTGAGTCGCCTGCAGTTGGAAGCCAATGTGGTTGAGGTGGGCTGCATGGGACACTGTTACGCTGAACCGATTATGGTTATTTACAACGAGGGTTTCCCTCCCATAGCATACGGTAACGTGAACGAGGGTGTGGGCGCCAGAATAGTAAGAGACTATCTTACCGACGGCGACCCCGGTTACGAGTTTGCCCTGGTGGCCCTGGAGCCAAACGACTTTTTCCCCACCTATTCGGACTTCCCCAGAGGAATTCACGAAAACAAGATAGTATTGGATCAGTGTGGCTTTATTGACCCGCAGAACATTGAACATTATATTGCCACCGGCGGTTACAGTGCGCTGGTTAAAGTGCTTGAGGCCGACCCCGGAGAGATCATTAAAACTGTAAAAGCTTCGGGGCTACGTGGCCGGGGCGGGGCCGGATTTCCTACCGGCTTAAAGTGGGAAACCTGTAGCAACGCCGGGGGGACGCCCAAATATTTAATCTGTAATGCTGACGAAGGGGATCCCGGTGCATTTATGGATCGCACTATTCTGGAGTCCACCCCCCATTCGCTGTTGGAAGGGATGATTATAGCCGGCCGGGCGGTTGGCTCGGAGAAGGGATATATCTACATTCGGGCCGAGTACCCCCTGGCGGTGGAACGGGTTAACCAGGCCGTGCAGCAAGCCCACGAAAAAGGCCTGTTGGGAGAAAACATATTGGGCACGGGTTTTAGTTTTAATATTGAAATTTTTCAAGGCTCCGGTGCGTTTGTATGCGGTGAGGAAACAGCTCTAATTGCCTCCATGGAAGGCCGGGCCGGCATCCCCACGCACAAGCCGCCCTTCCCGGCCGATGCCGGCCTGTGGGGTAAACCCACAGTGATTAACAACGTTAAGTCATTTTCCTACGTACCACACATTATAAATAACGGCGCTGATTGGTTTAAAAGTATCGGCACTGAGAAAAATCCAGGCACCGCTATATTTGCCCTGGCCGGTAAAATTGAAAACACCGGCTTGGTTGAAGTACCCATGAGCACCACATTAAACGAGCTTATTTTTGAGGTTGGCAGCGGCATAGCTGGCGGCAAACAATTTAAGGCTGTGCAAATCGGCGGCCCATCCGGTGGCTGCCTGCCTGAATCGGCACTGGAAACACCCATTGATTTTGACTCACTGACCGAGGCTGGGGCTATGATGGGCTCCGGCGGCATGGTGGTGCTGGACGAGGATGACTGTATGGTGGAAATAGCTCGCTATTTTTTGGATTTCACCCAGAAGGAATCGTGCGGTAAGTGCACTTTCTGCCGCCTGGGCACCAAGCATATGCTGGATATATTGGAGCGCATCACTAAGGGCCACGGTAAGCCGGAAGATATTGAATTGTTAATGGAAATGGCTGCCAGGGTAAAAGAAGGCTCCCTCTGCAATTTGGGCAAAACCGCGCCCAATCCGGTGCTCAGCACGATCAAACATTTCCGGGATGAATACGAAGCCCACATCAACGAAGGTCGCTGCCCTTCCCTGATGTGCAAGGATCTGATTGCTTACTATATCCTGCCAGATAAATGCGAACGTTCTTGCGACGCCTGCTTGGGCAGCTGCCCGGTGGAGGCTATTTTCTCCAATGAAGACCGCATTAAGGTTATTGATCAGGAAAAATGCGTCAAGTGCGACAGCTGTAAGGTGGCCTGCCCGCCCCAGTACGAGGCGATTGTAAAACTCTCTCCGCCCAGCGAAGTGGCTGCGCGAGAGCAAGGGGAGGGGGTTAAATAAATGGGCAATCAAATAACCTTTACCGTTGACGGTAAAATAATCAACGCTGCCGAGGGGGAAATGCTGCTCTGGACAGCCTTGGATAATGATATTTACATCCCCCACTTGTGCGGCGAGCGTAATGAAAAAGAAAGGCCGGCATCATGCCGGCTGTGTTTCGTAGAAGTTGATGGGCGTCCCGCGCCGATGCCCGCCTGCACCCTGCCGGTATCCGAAGGTCTGGTGGTAAAAACCCGCAGCGAACGGGTGGATGCCCTTGTGGCCGCAGGATTTGAGTTGCTGATGTCTAACCATCGGCTAGATTGCAAAAACTGCCCAGCCAACGGTAACTGCGAATTACAGCGTATCGCCAAGGCCCGTAAACTAAGGCTGAAGCCAAAAAACTTGCCGGTTTTGGATAAAGGGCTGCCGGTGGATGATAGCGCCCCCGGCATATTGTACGACCCCAATAAGTGCGTGCTGTGCGGCCGCTGCATCAGGGCCTGCCGCCATAGCGGCAACGGTGTATTGGGCTTTACCCGCCGGGGCTTTGAACGTATTGTCGCCACCTTTGGTGATCTACCCCTGGGTGATAGCGGGTGTCAGGGCTGCGGAGACTGCGCCGAAGCTTGCCCCATAGGCGCCCTAGCAAAGAAAGCTTAATTAAAGTTGGGTCAGGCCCGGCATAACTGCATAACTCAAATTTATAATTTGAGTTATGCAGTTATGCCGGGCCTGACCCCCTTTTAAGCTTTCTGCACGCGGAAGCACTTTAAGGCGTCAATTTTCCAGCAGGTCATGCCCACTGTGCTGCCGGCAAACCGACCTTCTTCCCCGTTTCCGGTCGAAGAAAGTTCCATCACCAGCGGGACATGGTCGGTACGCATGGCCCCCTCTGGACCGCAACAGGCAGATACAGGCACCAGTGCCTGCAGATCGCCTGCAAATTGAATTTTACCAATAGTTGGGTTTTCCGACAGTTCACCCAAGTTAGTTTTCAGTTCTCCAACGATAGCTGCCAGAGCGTCTTTTAGGAAATTTTCGTCCTCAGCAAGCATTGAAATGGCGTTTAAGTCAGTATTACCTAGGGCGTAAAACCACATGCCCATGAAATATCCTTGCCCACGCCGGTCCATTAAACTCCAGAAAGTTAAGGTATCCTCATTCTTTATAGCATCCAAGAACTTGCCTACAATGGCGGTTCCTTCTTCTGCATAATAATTGCCTGTTGTATCCTGCAAAATGTTCACCTCGTGTTAATTTTTACCTTCGCCCACCATCTTATGCCATACGGTGTCCAAATGCAAGGCATAACGCATTAAGAATTCAGGAGTCAGAATCTAAAATTCCTGAGAATATGCTTCCAGCAGTTGCCAACCTCTTGCAAAATAAATTTAATTTTTATAAAACCCAAGCGCTACAAATGCGCCTTCACATACCATAAATCTTCAAGTGTTTTCGCCGTTCTCTCATTCTGACTACTGACTACTGACTTTTATTTTTTGGCATCATTTTTAGCTTTGGTAACCCCACAGGCAGCGGCCATTCTTTGCTCCAAAACTGATAGCAATTCCTTTGGCGGCAAATATTTTTGCTGAATGTCGCGGTTTTTATTCTTTTTACGGTCTTTTTTCTTTATTTTTTTTACTACTGCCACAGGCGCCTTCACCGGTGCATCAGTATTGGCGCGAGAACCGACAGGCAGTATAAAAGGCGGTACAGTTTCCAACAGTATCTCCGCTTGCGTTTTAGCCGGGGCGGCCTCCCGCCGGGCTCCCGATAAGCGCCCAACCGAAAGCTTTAGCTGTTCCTTGTCCTGCTTCAGCCCCGCCCCCTTTTCCTCAGTCCCGGTAGTAATAATGAAGGGAACATCTTCCCTTTGGTTCCGATCCGTAACCATTCGGTTTAGGCGTTCCCTCAGATCATCTGCCTCCTGCATCATCCTTTCCATCCGCAGTACCTCTGCGGGGGTGCCGCCATGACCGGAAGCCCGGTCGATGAGATCCGAAAATGTTATCATCCAATCAAACAATTTTTCAAAACTTCGGTCTATTTCCTCTAATAAAAATTTGGCCCTTTTTACTAGTGTGGCGCTTAACCACTCCTGCTCTTCCAGCAAGTTTTGCATCACCTGCCTGTCACGGTTGTTCAAATTTCCTACCCGTGCGCCCAGTTCTTCCAGGCGCACCAAAACTTCGCCGTACCTGTCAAAAAGCACAGGGCAACACCTCCACTATTTACCATTATACAATTTACATAATTTTCCTGCCTATTGGCAAAAAAAATATGTTATTTAGTTATTCAACAGTTCAGGAGTTACAATACCATTAGGTAATAAATCGTTCTTTCATTCTGCCTACCGACTACTAAGTAGTTACATAAATCATACATTTTTAGGTGTCCTCCCTTTTAAGTCACCTTTTACATCTTCTTTTTCCTTAACTTTTTTGTGGTTGAAGAGGCCCCGAAACAAGACCATACCTAGCCAGACTCCCGATATACCGGTGACCACCGGGTCGGCAAAGAAAATAAAGGGAAAATTATTTCCTCCGGCCTGAAGCCAAAAAGGTCCGGGGATAACACCCAAAATGGCCGCCGGCACCCCCTGCAGAATTAACAAATCGGCATCCGTTTTAAACTCAATTATCAAGCCCCAAAAACGGCTTAGTTCCATCAGCATACCGGCCAGCACGGCGGTAATGGACAGTGCCATCGCCTGGAACCAGACGCCGGAAGGCCCCTGAATGATTCGGAACTGGCTGGTATAAAAAAAAGTATAAATCAGCATAAAAATCGTCAAACCGGTAAAAGCCAGGCCGAAAGTGTACCCATCTCTCTTTTTCTTCATTATTAAGAATCCTCCCCAGGTGTTTCATTACCGTCTTTTTCTCGTGCGTGCAGATCACGCATATTGCGGCACACCATTGGCGGCCACATATTTTGCGGATCCAAAGTTTGCAGTGCAGATAAAAATCTGGTCTTTAATTCTGGGAAGAGTTCTACCAGCGAGCCTACCAATTCTTTCATATCTTCCCGCTTGGTTCGTCCATTCACCGGGCAGCGGCTCTTAACTACCGGAATCCCATGTTTTTGCACCAGCGTCTTTACTGTTTGCTGGGTCAGGTAAATCAACGGACGGATTAGGGTAATGCCGCTGCGATCCATAAACGTAACCGGTGAAAAGGTTCTAAACTGGCCGGTAAAGATTAGACTCATAAAAAATGTTTCAATGGCATCGTCCAAATGGTGGCCTAGGGCAAGTTTGTTAAGTCCCAAGTCCCGGGCTGTATTGTTAATTGCCCCCCGCCGCAGGTTGGCGCACAATGCACAGGGATTTTTATCACTGTGATGCTCAAAGACCACTTCCCCAATGTCGGTTAATTTATTGGTAAAGGGTACATCCCTGGCCCGGCAAAACTCGTCCATTACTTCAACCTCGGCGGGCCAACCAGGGTTAATGTAAATGGCATGCAGCGTGTAATTAACCGGTACTTCCCTACGAATGAGGTACAGCAAGTGTAGTAGTGCCATACTGTCCTTGCCACCGGACAGGCCAACGGCCACCCTGTCGCCGTCTTCCAGCATTCCATAATTTAAAATAGCCCTTTTAACCTTGCCTTTAACCCATTTCAAGTGCGAATCTATCATATCAGTCACCTTGTGCTCATATTTTTCTGGCAGGAATGATTTGATGAACAAAGAATTATACAATATTGTACCAGAATAAGCGCATCAAATTCATTGAGGGTAAAAAAAGTTAATTAAGATAACCAACAGCGAATTTCATTATTCCAGCCCTTGCAACAAATATGCATTTAAATAGGCCTAAGACATGCTCATTGGGCATTATAACACAAAAACTTTTGATTCCTTAAATGATAAAAATAATTTTAACCGTACTTTCATGGTAAAATATCTAATAGAATGTTTTAAAGCCGAAATTGAAATGGATTTGAGAGGCTCAAGTATAAAATGAACTGGATACTAACATTTTTACTCAACGCGTTGGCGGTGGTGCTGGCCGACAGACTACTAGACGGGGTTTATATAGTAGGAATTTTACCGGCGTTCCTAGCCGGAGCCGCCCTGGGCATTATAAACACCTTTGTCCGCCCCGTGCTGGTATTACTGACTATGCCTTTCACCATGCTTACTCTGGGGCTGTTTATTTTTATTATTAACGCCCTCACCTTTTACTTAGCTTCCTTGCTGGTGCCGGGGTTCCACGTTTACGGTTTCGGAGGGGCTTTCTGGGGAGCGTTAGTCACCGGTATTGTGGGCTGGTTGTTAAATTTAATCTTTCGTCAGCGTTAAAAGCATTCTTTAGCGTTTTACAACCGGTATTATCGTTGATATTATATAGTAACTATTAAATTAAAAATAACAAAATCTAGGCTTAATCAACGAATAATCGGAATATGCGCACGGACCAACGGCTCCAGGTTAAATTTATACTGCACGGGAGGTATGGTCCTATGATCGTTAAAGTTAAGGGCATTGCTTACGATATTTCCGGATCTCCCATCATCCTGCTAACTGACAACACTGAGCAAAAGGTATTGCCCATCTGGGTCGGTTTACTGGAGGCACACTCTATAGCCATGGCCATGGAGGGAGAACCGCCGCCCCGCCCTATGACTCATGATATTACCCTGACCATCTGTCAGACTCTTGGCGCTCAGGTAACCGGTGTGGAAATAACCAGCGTCAAGGATAACACTTATTTCGCTGAATTATACCTTGCATCCGGCGGTGATAATTACTTGATTGATATTCGGCCCAGCGACGCCATTGCCCTAGCTATCAGAGCCGAAATCCCGATCACCATCTCCCAGGACATGCAAGAACAGATGATGGAGATGCAGGAAATAATCGATGAAAATACCCAGAAAGAACTGGAACAGTTATCCAAAGAACTTTTAGATAATTATAAAAAATCGTTACACTAAAAAAGTGAGGCAACGAAGTGATTAAAAAAATTTGACTTTTCATCACGTAAAAAACCCGCCTGGCAATTAACAGGCGGGTTTTTTACGTTTGATAACTCATTTTGAATTGGTAAAAAGGGACTCCTGAGCATTTGTCAACGCGTTCCCCGGCAACTGTGCCTCATTGTGCACTGGCATTTCAATGCATACAGCGGTACCCTTGCCCAGGTTGCTGCGGACCTTGATAGTACCGCCATGAGACTCCACGATTCTCCTGCACACTGTCATCCCCAGCCCTAAACCGTTCGGTTTGGCACTAACAAATGGTTCAAAAATATGTCGGCTAATTTCCCTCTCCATCCCAAAACCATTATCCTCAAGGATTACACTAACAAAGGATTGATTCTCCGATGTGGTAATGTGCAGGCGTCCTCCGCAGGGCATGGCATCCAGAGCATTTTCAATGATATTACCGTAAACAGTATGCATCCTGCCCCGATCCATAAACAACTTGGAAACCTTTGAATAATCCTTTACTATTACTACATCGGGATCTACTATGGGTGCCAGTGCCTGCAATACCTCATCAAGCAAGTGATTAATATCTAGTAACTCCCGTTTCAAATCCAGGGTTCTGGATAAATTATTTAGGAAGCTGACAGTTTTGTCCATAATCTTGATGGAGCTATCCATCTGCTCCAGATCCTGTCGGGCCATAACCCCGGTGGCTGAATTTCTGGCCAGAGAATAAAAGGACATTTTCAGGTTGGCCAACGGATTGCGCAGTTCACTGGCCATTACTGAGGATACCGAACTTAAGACTCGCATTCTGTGCTCTTCGTCCCCGTTCCCGTTCCCGTTCCCGTTCCCGTTTACATGGTCTTGCCGGGTAGGATTCGGCCCACAACCTGAAACAATGATATCGTCGGACTGCCAACTTTCCCGGCGTATTTGGATATTGAGTATCGCCGGAGAGAGTATATTGGCTACCGCCTCTAAAATATGCATATCTCTTTCTGTAAAATCACCGTCATTAATACCGCGCCCCAGGTGAATACTGCCTAGTATTTGATGACCTTCCCTGATGGGCGCGCCCATGGTGTACATAACATCCAGCGGAGCCAGTACCTTTAAGTAAAAAGGGTGCTTTTGGATCATTTCCGGTTCCATAAACTGAGACGAGCGCCATGGTCGGCCGCTGGCTTTTATTTTTTTCAATAAAAAATTAGTGCCAGCCCATTTTCCCAGGGAGGCCAGGTATTTTTCGTCAGCACCCACTCCTGCCTTCATGTTGAACCTGCTTTTTTCTTTTATATATAATACTCCAATTTTATACTTCACCAATTTAGTCATATAGGCGTGGAGTACTTCAAACAGGTGCTGCAAAGGCAGGCTGGAGGTAATGACCCTAGTTATTTCCAACAGCATGTGCAGTTCCCGGTCCGATAACCCGGCACCGGGGCCTTTTTGCCGGTTGACAGGCAAAATCATCACCCTTACGTTCTTTTTATCACGCGTTCGGGGCAAAGAAAATCTAGCCGCAAGTCAAGATGGACTTCGACAATCTTTCATAATATTATTATCTCTTTGCCCTGGAGACGCGTCAATATAAAGCCTGTAAACGGTCACATACCTGACCCCTGCGGTGATTAATATGATTAAAGGGAGATTAATTCCCGCTGCCTAAGTACTGAGCCCCGGATGATTAAGCGATAAATTTTTTCCACTATAGCCGGATCCAGGTTGTTTTCCGCAGCCAACTCCCTGACCCGGTTAACGATTGCCTCCTCTCGTTGCCGATCCACAATTTTAGTTTTACCAACCTTGAAACGAGCTACTTCGTCCACCAAATGCTGCCGGATAGTTAAAAGGTGCATTATTTCACTGTCGACCAAGTCAATTTTTTCCCGGATATTGGAGAGGTTAACTTCTCCTTCCATCAAGGCAGAGCTGTCTGATTCTATTTCCTCCGGTTCCCGGTATACAGGATACGAACCCAATAACCTGCTCCACAGAACAAATTCGCCGATTTCGGTGATGGCAGTTTGCACCGCCGGGTCGTCATCCAGGCCAAGGAAATCAATAAAGAAAATGTAGTCGCCCAGTTTATTTCCTGCGGGTCTGGATTCAATACGAGTAAGATTAATCTTCCGCATGGCAAACTCCCGTAATATATGGTACAGAGCGCCGGGACGATCCTTAACAGCCAGCACCAGGGAAGTCCTGGCCGGGTTGGAGGTTACCGTTTTTTTACGACCCAGCACCAGAAATCTAGTTACGTTGTTGACCCCGCTGTCCTGGATATCTGAACAAAGCACCTCCAACCCGTAATTTTCGGCTGCACTGACCGAGCCCACAGCAGCAGCAAGCGGCCAGGATGCCGCCGACACCAAAAGGGCGGCGGCGGCCGTGCTGGCTGTTTCGGTTACGGGTATCCCTGGTAGCTGTTCCTGCAGCATATGCCTGCACTGGGATAAAGCCTGGGGATGCGAGTAGACTTTTTTTATTTGCTGCAGCTTGACGCCCGGTCGCACCAGCAGGTGCTGGTGTACCGGAAGCAGCAGCTCGCCCGTAATATAGATACCCTCCACTGCTGACAGCAGATCCAGTGTTTCGCCTACCGTGCCGCCAGTGGAGTTTTCCGCAGGCACCACCCCGGCATCCATTAGACCGGCTTGGATCTGGCGAAAAACTGTTTCTAGCCCAGAACAGCAAACTGGCTGGAAGTCATTTTCGGCGGCGTACTGCATGGCCGCGGTATGTGAAAAAGTGCCCGGAGGACCCAGGTAGCCGAGTTTCTTCATGGTTTGTTTCCCTCCGTTTTATATCTTTCGCCCTACTGCAACAGCCAGCGGATGCAACCTGCGCATAAGTTCATCAAATTCTTCGGGGTTCAGGGACTGAGGGCCGTCGCAAAGTGCCATCGAAGGGTCGGGATGTACCTCAATAATCAGCCCGTCTGCTCCCGCTGCCACCGCCGCCCGCGACATGGCGCCCACTAATTCACGCTTGCCGGTGGCGTGACTGGGATCCACGATAACCGGCAGGTGAGTCAGAGTTTTAACCAGCGCCACAGCGCTTAGATCCAAGGTATTCCTGGTACTGGTCTCAAAAGTACGGATGCCCCGCTCGCAAAGGATTACGTTCTCATTACCCGCAGATACAATGTATTCAGCAGCCATCAGCCATTCTTCAACAGTGGCTGATAAACCTCTTTTTAGTAGGATCGGTTTCTTCACCTGACCCGCTAATCTCAGCAGCCGGAAATTTTGCATATTCCGGGCGCCAATTTGCAAAATGTCAACATATCGTGCGGCGACCTGCATGCTTTCCTCGTCCACCACTTCGGTAACAGTAGCCAGTCCGGTTTCTGCGCCAGCCTCCGCCAACAAGTGCAGACCTTCTTCCTCCAGTCCCTGGAAGCTGTACGGTGAAGTCCGGGGCTTATATGTGCCGCCTCGCAGAACCGTGGCACCGGCATTTTTCACTGCCCGGGCGGCAGCATACAATTGTTCCTTGGTTTCCACTGCGCAAGGCCCGGCCACTATCGCCAGTCGGTTGCCGCCGAACTCAGCATCACCCACTTGCACTACCGTGTCCTCCCCGCGCACTTCCCGGCATACCATTTTATAAGGCTTCATGATCCGCAGCACCTTTTCCACACCGGGCATGGTTTCCAAGGTGGATGTGTTTATGCTTTGCCTATCGCCCACTGCCCCAATGACGATCCGCTTCACACCCTGAATCATTTGAATCTGGAACCCGCAGTTTTGCAGTCGGTTATTCACATTTTCAATTTGCTCCGGACTAGAGTTAAGTTTCATTACTATTACCACAAGAATCCCTCCGTAAATATAATAAACCCGTCACCTCATCCCCATACAGGGACGAAAGCGACGGGTTGCTTCCGCGGTACCACCCTGGTTGACCCGTAGATAAATACAGGCCCCCTCATAAAAAGATACGGGAAAATTCCTCGCAGAAAACAAATAAACCCCTCGTACAGGGACGAGAGGCGTTGCCACCGCGTTACCACCCCGGTTGATCCATATTGTTTACATATAGATCCACTCGGTAGGAGTAAGGGAATAAATTCCGATATCCTCTTCCCTGTAACGTGGGAAGAATACGTCCAAGCCTAATCAATATAAGCGGATGTTCGGAACGCCTATAAATTTCAGCCGGCTTCTCCGGGGAGAACTTCAGATGGTCATGGCCGGGAATGCTTCCAGTCGGTGACATTCCCTCCCTGGGGACCTGTTTCCAGCCTACTTTTCCCCTTCACTGAATTTCAGGTTTAATAATATGTAACAATATAACATCTGTTCATGTACCTTGGCAAGTTTTTTATTTGAATGGTAATTCAGCATGCTTAAATTATGCTAAAATGTAATAGTAAGATTATTCGTCATATTTTTTCATTACTAAACATAATAACCGGAGGTAAAACAATGGCACAGCAAATTAACCTAAAGCCTTTCATTAACCCGCAATCGGTAGCCCTGATTGGTGTTTCTTCCCGCACCGGCCCCGGCGCGTTCAACGTTATGGAGCAAATGCTGGGTATCGGTTACAAGGGGAAAATATATCCCGTTAATCCCCGCGGCGGTACCATACTGAACATCCCGGCCTACAAATCGGTGTTGGAAATTGAAGCACCGGTGGATCTAGCGGTGATTGCCACGCCGCGCACAGTCGTTCCTGGCGTGGTCAGACAGTGTGTTGCCAAAAGCATTCCAGCCGTGGTCGTTATTACCCAGGGGTTTTCTGATGCCGAAGACGAGGACGGTCCGCGCCTGCATCAGGAAATCCTGGATGCTATTGAAGGTACCCAAACCAGGGTGGTGGGACCAAATACCCTGGGCGTGGTGAACACTTTCATCAATTTCAATACCTCATTCATCACCTATGATACCAACCCGGCACCCGTGGGCGTAATCTGCCAGTCCGGTATCTTCTTGGCCGGTTCGGCGGATTTCAGCGGCGGCCTTGGCATTGGCATCGACACCGGCAACACTGCCGATATTGGTTTTACTGAATGCATGGAATACCTGGCCGGACATCCGCAAATAAAAGTTATTAATATCCATATGGAAGGGGTGCGGGACGGCCGACGGTTCTTGGAGTGCGCCCGCCAAATCACACCCCACAAACCAGTGCTGGTGCTAAAAACCGGCAGCAGTGAGGAAGGAGCCCGGGCCGCCAGTTCGCACAGCGGTTCCATGGCCGGTGAAGACGCAGTTTTTTCGGCCGCCTTTGCCCAGAGCGGCGTTATCCGGATTGATAGTGCTGACCACATGGCTGACCTCAACCGGACACTGGCAACCTACCGGGAGATGCGAGGCAAGCGCGTTGGAGTTATTACCATCAGTGGTGGTGCAGGGATTATAGCGGTTGATGCCGCTGGTAAACATGCTATGGAAATAGCAAGTTTTTCACCAGATACCATGTCAGCACTGAACAGTGTTTTTCCCGATTGGATGCACCCTGGTAACCCTGCTGATATCTGGCCCGCCGGAATGTCCCGGGGGTACCGGGAAGTTACTGCCGGCGCCCTGGATAAAATACTCTCTGACGATGCTGTAGACGCAGTGTTGTGTATCACCCCAGCCTACCTGGATCCGGACACCGACCCGTTGAATATAATCGGGTTAATCAATGACGTGGCTGCTCGCCACCCACAAAAACCAACGGCCATGTGGATATTCGGGCCCCATAAAGTAAAATACGCCGACAGGTTTGCTGAAGCCGGCCTGGTGGTGGCTTACGGTTCGCCAGATAACGCCATGTATTGCCTGGCCCAGCTTTACCATTATCACAGCGCAGTTAAGGGTGCCGATTTTAGTGTCTACTTGCCGCCGGTAAATATCGACCATGGTCTGGTTAGTTCCACGCTGGAATCCAGCCTAAACGCCGGGCTGCCCACTTTAAATGAAGAAGCCCTGGACATCATTGAAGCTTACGGCATTCCCGTAGTCCGGCGCTCCCTGGTCAAAAATCCGGAAGAAGCAGCCCACCAGGCCGAAATGCTTGGCTACCCGGTGGTGATGAAAATTGCATCGCCGGACGTGCCTCATAAGTCGGATTTAGAGGGCATCAAGTTGAATATTAATTCCAAAGACGATGCGGTGAGGGCCTATAACGAAATTATGGACAACGTAATGACCCGCATACCGCACGCCCGGATTAACGGGATACTGCTGCAGAGCCAGGTTTCAGACGGAACCGAGGTAATACTCGGCGGTAGGCGGGATCCCCAGTTCGGGCCGGTGCTAGTGTACGGCCTGGGCGGCATATTTACCGAACTGATGCGGGACGTTTCTTTCCGGGTGGCCCCGATTGCCAGGCATGAAGCCCTGGAGATGATCCGGGAAACCCGTTCGTATAAAATCCTGTCCGGTGCCCGGGGCCGGGAACCCGGCGATATTGAAGGCCTGGCAGATTGCCTAATCAGGCTGGGCGCCCTGCTGCACGACCACCCGGAAATTGCCGAGGTGGATATCAACCCGCTGTTGGTGACAGCAAAAGGCTGCCTAGCGGTGGATGCGTTAATCGTATTGTAAAAGTAGTAGTTTTAAAAACAGGATCAGGTTCTTAACTTATTAATTTATTGAAATCCTTGTAAATTAAAAGTTAAGAGCCTGACCCCTTAGCAGCATTTGTTGCCGGAACCACCAGCGGCATTGACCGCACCCGGCACACCGCGGCGCAGGTTTTCTCGTTGCAGCCAGGCGGTGCGGCTGATTAGGTATGTAATAAGGATGGCGGCGATGATACGACCTAGCAATATTACTAGCCCGTTGGCACCAACCGCCATGAAAAGGGCGGTATCTTCTACCACGGCGTGGCATACCGAAAGAAACACATTGATTAAAAAAATATCTTTCCAGCTCAGCCGGCCGCTGCGGGCTTCCTCTATCAGTACCCCCGCTCCGTAAGCAATACCGAATATAATACCCACCAACAATGGGAAAGCCGCCTGAGGTGAAAGGTGAAAAAAACCCATCAGAGGAGACATCCGCTGGGCAATCCAATCCAATATTTTAAGATCCCTAGCCACCTCAAGTACAATCATCACCGGAATAACAATGGCAGCCATCATTAATACGTTTTGTCCCGCACCGGGCAGGGCTTCGCTCAAATAACCCAACCAGTCCACTTTTTACACCTCTTGTTACTATTTAGGTAACTACTGACTACTGACTTACAATACTAAGTTTAGTACCAGACCGGAAATAACCGAAATTACCAGTCTAAAGCCGGTCATTAGCATGGCGTTAACTCCGGTGCGTCCGGAGACCGCCGACTCCACCGGGAGACTATGCGACAGCAGCAACATGGTGGCAATGATGGTAATTTCTCGTCCGGTAAGTTCCAGGGTTGAAATTGCCCCCAAGGCAGCATAAATGTTTAGCAGTTTACCCAGCACCAGCACCAAGGATGCTTCACCGGGCAGTCCAAAAAAGTGCATCAGTGGTTCAAAAAAGCCGGCCACTATTCCCATCACCGGCGTATACTTAAGAAAGGTCACAATCAAGTACACCGGAACAATTACTTTGGCCAGATTCCAGGTGGTGGTAAGACCGCGCTGGAATCCTTTTTTAAAAGTGGCAACAGTTAACATGTCGTAACTCCTTGCAGAAAGTTAAAAGTGTTTACACACTAACTTAAATACGTTCCAGAGTGTAGATAACACACTTAGCATTCGACAACAAACTAGTTATACCTGCAGGTGCGATAAAACCACCAGCTAAACCGCTAAGCAAAATGCAAGCCTTCTTTTAAGAACGTGGGGAATGTATTTAAACCAGTGGAATGGCAGGAAAAAGCAGGGATAAAAAAGAAAATAATATACCTAATAGAGGATCATGATGCTATCCCGACACCCAGGATGATTGTAACATATAACCAAAAGCAGGAACCGTATTGACCGAGATTGGTCTACCGGGGATGTGGGCTTATGGAAAAAAACGTGGTCAAGCAGGTATTAGCCGATATGTTTTGGGTAACCGGACAAGCACGTGGCGAACGCGAAGCCCGAGAACTTTATGAACTGCTGCTGCGCTCATACCAGTCCAGACAAATGAACTGGTACGAAGAATGCTTGCGTGCAGCCTGGGAGCAGTATGAACAATGGTTCCGCTCGTTGCAGGAACCTCCACTATCCCATTCTCCCAAACGCAGAACATGGCCGCGTAGAAAAAAGATACCGCACCCCTACCCGATCAGGTTAGAAAAAAGAGGGCGCAACGAGTGGGAATTTGCCTGGCCGGGAGAAATGCTTAATTTAACGGATGAGTTACGCTCGGCTTGCAGTTACATGCAGACCGGGGAACTTAACAAGGCTGGGCGCCTCTTTAGCAGCATCGTTAAAAAATGCCCGTATTTTATCGACGCCTTAAATAATTTAGCACTCATTGAGTCTGACAGGGGCGATCTGACAGGTGCCGAAAAATTTTACATGCGGGCCTATGAAACCGGCCAGTCGGTGCTGCCCCCGGGATTTAAGGATCGGTTGCCCTGGAATTGGGTCAACAACCGACCCTTCCTGCAGACTGTGCACGGGCTGGCCCTGGTTAAACTGCGGCGAGGCCATGTCTCCGACACAGCCCGATTATTGGAACAACTTCTTGCACTGGATCCCGAAGATCACCTAGATACCCAGTCGATAATAAGTGATATCAAGAGAGGGGCGTTTTACACTGGTGAATGAACCTCAAGCCTACATGATCGGTAAAGCGAAAATTGGCCACTATAAAAGCGCCTTCGATAAATCGCTAAAACTTTTTAGCAGTCTGGATCCGCTGAAAATGGCCGCCCGAAGCGGTTCTGACTATAATCCCGCAACCGGAATGTTTACTGTTAACAGTTTCGGCCGGGAGATATCAGTGTCTTACCCCGACGGTTGCGTTACCTTTCGGGGGACGACCCTGCTGCCCATTATGGGTTGGCGGTTGGTAATACTTAACTATCTTGGGCGGGCAGACGGAACACCGCTCTTGGGACAGGAAATATCATATCGAGAGCTTGAAGACGGGATGGTGTTCTTTAACGCTTTTCAAAGGGAAAGCATTTACCCCCTTGGCAAATGGATTGCCGGTAAATCACCCGCTATTGTAGGCAGTGCCATTACAAAGTTGGGGGGGACAGACCGGGGCGATGCAGACATATCTGCTGTGTTCCAAGCTTTACCCCGCTTTCCTGTGCATATAAAACTATGGATCCCGGACGAGGAACTGCCGGGTTCTGCCAATATACTTTTTGATTCAAGTGCCAATCGTTATCTGCATACCGAAGACATTGCCGCAGTCGGCGGTTATGCCGCTGCTTTTCTCATCAAAGAATACCAGGTTAGAACTGGTAAACAGTGGCGCCAAATTACGCTTTAGTCGTGTTCTATGGTAGAGGAATGTCCTCAATTTATGGAGGTGTATGTCGTGTTCCTAAATAAGGGTTGGCAGGAGATGCAGTTTAAGAACAGCCGGGGACTGACCCTGGCCGGCCTGTTGTATTCCCCAGTTGGACATAGTGGACCGGTAGTAATAGTTTGCCACGGGTTCACGGGCAGCAAGGAAGGCGAGGGCAGTGCCAAAACCATGGGCGAAGAATTGGGTGACCGCGGTTATAACACCCTGCTGTTCGACTTTAGCGGCAATGGTGACAGCGAGGGCCTGTTTGAAAATATAACTCTCTCTGGCCAGGTTGACGACCTGAGAAGCGCTGTAGACTGGTGCGTTGGAACCGGCATGGGGCCTGTGTTTACTATGGGACGCAGTTTTGGCGGCACTACGGTAATATGTCACGGCGCTGTCGATTCCCGGGTAGCAGGTGTTTGCACCTGGGCAGCACCAGCCCGATTGATGGAGTTGTTTACTGAATTTGCCGAGGGTCCGGTGGACGATGAAGGAGATCTTTTCGTCCTGGCCGGTGAAGAGGGTATTGCTTACCTTCGCAAAGCTTTTTTTGATAATCTGGATCGTTTTGATATCCCTGCGCTGGCCGGCAGGATCTCACCGCGCCCGCTGCTGGTTATCCAGGGTGAAAAGGACGATGTGGTGAATCCCGCTGACGCCGGGCTAATTTTTAACGGTGCTAAAGAACCCAAAGAAATTCTGTACATTTCCGGGGCCGACCACCAGTTTTCGCAGCATCACAGGCAGGTGTGGGATGCTTGTTTTGCTTGGCTGAAGAGATATATCACAGTTTAAAGGAAAGGGGACACACCTTAGCTTATGGGCCATAGCTTTGGGGTCAAGGAATGTCCCCAACTTATGAAGGGGGACACACCTTAGCTTACAGGCCTAGGCTTTAGGGTCAAGGAATGTCCCCAACTTATGAAGGGGGACACACCTCAGCTTATAGGTCAAGGCTTTGGGTCAAGGAATGTCCCCAACTTATGACAGAAAAGGAGCGACATCATGTTCACAGTTGGCAAAAGGTTGGTCTTCACAGTGGTAATCATCTTATTCATGTTAACGCTGCTTCCTCCGGTCTCTCCGGCCGCCCAGCCCGGGGAATTTCCGGACATTAAAGGACACTGGGCCGAAGCCGATATTCTCTTCTTGGCTGGAAAGGGAGTTATTGGCGGCTATCCAGACGGTAACTTCAATCCCACCCAAAACATCTCCCGGCGTGAACTGGCCAAAATAGCCTTGTCCCTATTCCCGGCCGGTGCCAAACTGTCTGAAAGCGGCAGCGGCGTCCCGGACTATCCGGACATCCACTCGGGCTGGGGTCAAGAGTACCTAAGCACTGCAGCAAATTACCTGCCTGGTTATACTGACGGGCATTTCAAGCCCGATGCGCCGGCTACCCGTTACGAGGTGGCCTGGCTGGCGTTAGCGGCTTCTCTGGTGGAACGCGGCCATTTTAAACAGGAAAACAACAGACTGTTCATTGAGCTTCCTATGCCGGATGAGAATGCCTGGCGACAAGCCGTCAAGTTTAAAGAGTATACCGGGCTGCCGGAACGGTACCGCAAATCCACCGCTTACCTACCCGAAGACCCGGGCAAGGAAGATTTCTTTAATAATGCCGGTTACTTTCTTACCGACCTGAACCCCGTGGCACTGCTGGCTGGCGCAGGTATCCTTAAAGGGTATACCGACGGCACCGTCGGGCTGGATCGTGAAGTAACCAGGGCGGAAACCGTAGCCATAGTCACCCGGGTCTTCAATACCGATTTTTCAGATGCCGACAAGTACCTGCTTGAACCGGCCGGGAAAGTATACCGCCCTCGCACTGTACAGCTAACTTCTGCCAATGCTGCGGACAGGCTGAACCAGGCAGGCGTCTTTTACCAAAACAAATACGATGACCCGCTACAGCGGGCCAGAATGATTTACAACTTGATGATACATGTTTTTAATTACGACTGGGACACCCGCGAAGGGCTGGAGCAATACGCGGTAGCAGACATTGCCGGGTTAATGCAGACTGGTAAGAGTACCGACGAAGGGCTGGTGCGTTATTACGCCACCCTGGCCAAAGCAGCCAGCTTAAGTGCCCAAACAATCAAGGGCCAAGGGGTTAACCCGGGTGACAGCGGCCCACACACCTGGGTGGAATTGAATATTGGCGGAGTAACCGTGTCGGTGGATCCTACCTACGGGGTATGTACTGGAAACGTTTATTTCAATAACTTCTCATCCTGGGACAGCCAGGGCTATCAATGGATTAAAGAATAAGGGGTTTGCGTGGGGTCAGGCCCTGCATAACTGCATAGAAGCAAATTGCTTCTATGCAGTTATGCAGGGCCTGACCCCTTAACTGGCGGGTGGTTCTAGGTAACGCAGACCGTTACGCAACGCCCTGGGCTTAAAACCAAACATCTTTTCCACCGCCTGTGGATCGGTTATATTATCCAATTCCATTTGTTTCAATTCCACTGTAGTGACTGGCGGATCCTTCATCAGGCTGCCCATAAGCGGTACCGTCAGACGCATTAAAAACATTGGTACATAAATCTTGTAACGTTTTTCATCCAGGCGTTCCAGCAGTAGATCCAGCATCTGCACATAACTGAGGTGTTCCGGGCCGCCGATTTCAACAATTTTACCGATCATGGACGGGTTCTCAATTAGTTTGATCAGGCAACGGGCCACATCCTCCGCTGAAATAGGCTGAAAAAGGGCGTTACCTTTACCCGGTACAGGTATAAACGGGCGGGGCGTGAAACGTAAAGACTGAGCCAACCGGTCAAAAAAACCGAACCCATCCCCGTAAATGACTGATGGACGAATAATGGTCCAGGTTAGTCCGCTTTGCTGCACCGTTTCTTCACCACGCCACTTGGAGTAGGCGTATTTGAACTTCGGATTATCGCTGACCCCAAGGGCGCTCAGGTGTACAAAATGTTTCACGCCTGCCTGACCAGCAGCAACAACCAAGTTCAGCGTGCCCTCAACATTAATATGCTCAAAGGTATTGGCACCATTTTCCCTGATTACAGCCACCAGGTGGAATACCTTGTCAATACCCCTGCAGGCCTTGTCAACAGCTGTGCGGTCGTTAATGTCCCCACGAACCAGTTCAACCTCGGGAGGTAACACCTGCCCGGCCTTGTCTGTTGAGCGAACCAGACACCGTACATCATGCCCCTTGGCCAGTAGTGCACGCACTAGGTGCCGTCCCACCAAGCCGGTACCACCGGTAACAAGAATCATCCATTCCCCTCCAAACCCGGGGCATCCCCTTCTTCCCGGCTAATAAATATATTAGTTTTCCGGTGGTGAAAATCCTTTAAAATGATGCAAATTACCGATCAAGCCAAAAAGCGGTAAATTATAATCGGAGTTATAAAAGTTTCAATCAGTGCCGCCACCACTAACAGGGGAAGTACTACCACCAGGTAGGTTCGTATAACACCCGCCCAGTTAAAATGCCCGGTTTTTCGCAATCGGCGAAAATAAAAGGATGCACCGGCGGCCAGAAACAGGGCCCCCAATTCCAAAATACCATGAGGCAAAAGCCCGAAAACCCATATCTCAAAACTAAACCGGTTAAAAAGAAAGGACTGCATTTTGACAAAGAAACCGCTTACAGCGCCGTTAAAGAGCAGCACCATTACCGGCCAGATACTGTAAGTAAAAATTCCCACCATTAGAACCAGCAAACTAACCACGGAGTTGCGGACCAGAATAAACAAAAAAATGTTCTCTGGCATTTCCTCGCCAACCACCATGTTTTTAACCATGTCTAAATAATGCTCGGCCTGCCCTGCACCTAAAAGCACCGCTGCAATATAACCGGCGTAAGCGGCAACCACAAAAATACCCAGACAAGTTAAGGTTTCCCGGTAATAATATTTAATTTTCTTGATTTCCTCACCCACAAAACCAAACAGCACATCTTCACCTAACCTTTTAGGAGTTTATAGTTATTATTCAGGAATGTAGTAGTTAGTAGTCAGAATTCAGAATAATTAAAGACGATAAACGTTTCTTCATTCTAACTTCTGACTCCTTAGTAGTTATTTCTTTTTTTTTCTTTTTTTTCGTTTTGGTTCAAAATCATCGTAAAGATTAAACATATCAGGCTGGTAGCTATAACCGCCGTAGGCTATCCCGTAAGGAACACCCGGTTCAGCCAGAAGAAGATTCAACGCCCGGTTAAAATCCAATCCCAAGGATCGACAGGCGTAGTGCAGCAGACAGCGCCCCGGGAGCAAATCAGAACCCTGAAAAAACCTGAACTGCATCGCCTTTCTTTTTCCCAGGGTATTGTAATATGTAGTCACGTGCTTTATCTCCGGTATGGACGCAAAATCCATGGCAGTCTGCATATCCTCGGTATAAACCACCCATACGCCATCACCCAGATACCAAATATCGTTCACTTTACACACCCCCGGAGCTATTTACAATTCATTCTCTTACTCCCGGTACCGTCCAGGATCGGTGTTAAAAGCAGATTGAAAAAAGAGTACGCATGCACTATACTGTTTTCATGCTCTGTACTAATTAAATATTGATGGCAAAAATACCTGCAGTATTCCTAAGAGGTGAATTAAATTGAAAGTCATCGTTATCGGAGCCGGCAAGGTGGGTAAAGAGATAGCCACCCGTTTGTTAGCCGAAGGCCATGACCTGGTAATGATCGATAAAGACAATGCCCGGTTGGAGAAAATAGAAGAGGACTTTGACTGCCTGTGTATCAGAGGGAGCGGTTCAGCAGCCAAGACGCTGAATTCTTCGGTGGTTCGGGAGAGCGACCTTTTAATTGCTGTCACCAACAGTGACGAAGTAAACATGATTGCCTCCATGACGGCCAAGCGCATCGGTATCCCCAGAACCATCGCCAGGGTTCGGGATCCGGATTATTCCAACAACCTGGTAATTAGTAAGGAAGATCTAGGCATTGACATGATTATTAATCCCGACTATTCTGCAGCCATTGAAATTAACCGCCTGCTGACTATGGCCCTACCGGTACACATGGAACCTTTTGCCCGGGGCAGGGTTCAACTGGCAGATATATCAGTTAATGAGTCAATGACTTTATTTGTAAATAAAAAACTAATGGAAATGGATTTGCCCCGCTCGATGCTGATTGTGGCCATATCTCGAAACGGCGAAATGTTGATCCCCGGCGGCCAGGATACGGTTATAACCGGTGATGTTATTTATCTGCTGGGGCACTCTGATGCGATTAGCAAAGTCTGCTCAAAAGTAAAAAAGAAAAGGCAAAAGGTACACAGTGTAATGATCCTGGGCGGAGGTCGGATCGGTTTTTATCTGGCTGAAAAACTGTGTGTGCAGGGTATGCGGGTCAAAATAATTGAACGCAACAAGGATCGGTGTCGGGAACTGGCTGAAAAGCTACCCGAGGCCTTAGTGCTGTGTACCGACGGTTCCGACCTGGAGGTGCTTCGGCGTGAGGGAGTCGCCGATATAGACGGATTCGTCACTACCACCGGCCTGGACGAAGAAAACCTGCTGCTGGCACTTTTGGCCAAGCAAATGGGCGCCAAACGGGTGATTGCCAAAATCAGCCGCCCCGGTTACGCTCCGCTGGTCGAACAGTTGGGGGTCGACGCCGCCATCAGCCCGCGTCTGATTACGGCAGGCGAGATACTTCGTTTTATTAAGGGCGGTCGGGTGCTATCCCTGTTCCTGCTGCTTAATGAAAAAGCCGAAGTAATTGAACTGGTTGTACAGCCCGGCAGCAAAATTGTGGGCAGGCCGTTGTACAAGTCCGGACTGCCCGCCGGTACTATCATCGGAGCAATTCAACGAGGCAACAAAACCATCATTCCCCGCGGTAACGATATCATCAACGATAACGATCGGCTGGTGATTTTTGCCCTGGGTCACAACGTGCACATCATCGAAACCCTATGTGGTCTTGGAGGCCTAACAGCTTGAATAAAGCACTAATTTTACGCACCCTGGGCCTTGTGTTACTATGTGAAGCGGTTGCCATGCTGCCTTCCCTGGGTATCGCCATCTTCCTACGCGAGGACGCTATGCGGGCATTTGTTATTTCTATATCTGTCATCGGCTTAATTGGCGCCGCCCTGGGCCGCATCAAGGTGCACTCCAACGTTGTAGGTTACCGAGAAGGTTTTGTTATTGCCACTGCCAGTTGGTTGTTCATGGCCATGTTCGGTTCCCTGCCCTTTCTACTGTCCGGAGCCATCCCCAGCTTTGTCAACGCTTTTTTTGAAACCATGTCGGGGTTTACTACCACCGGGGCAACAATACTAAGTGATATTGAAAAATTACCCCAAAGTATATTATTTTGGCGTAGCCTCACCCAATGGTTGGGTGGCATGGGGGTAATAGTCCTCACCCTAGCCTTAATTCCGTCACTAAAATTAGCCGGCATGAAATTGTTTCGGGCCGAGATACCCGGGCCGGCTAAAAGTAAAGTACTGCCCCGGGTAACCCAAACCGCCCGCGAGTTGTACAAGCTTTATATTATATTTACCGTCCTGGAAATAGTAGCGCTTAAAATAGCCGGGCTTTCATGGTTCGACTCCTTCATCCAAACTTTTTCTACTGTGGCCACCGGTGGGTATTCTAACTATAATGCCAGCATAGGCGCATTTGCCAATCCCGCGGTACACTATATTATCATCTTTTTTATGCTCATTTGCGGTATGAACTTCGCACTGCATTTCCACGCCCTGCAAGGAAATTTTCGCCCTATGTGGAGGGATCCGGAAACACGCCTATACCTTTCTTTAGTTGTGTTGGCCTGTATTCTGGTCGGGGCTAACTTAATAGCTTACAATGGATACGGGCTTGAAGAAGCGTTTCGCATGTCTTCCTTTCAGGTGGTCTCCATCATAACCACTACAGGTTTTACCACCACCGATTTCAACCATTGGCCATTATTAAGTCAGGGTATTTTGTTTGTGCTCATGTTCATCGGCGGTTGCGCCGGTTCCACCAGCGGCGGTATTAAAAACGTTCGCTACTTAATACTGTTTAAAACTGCTTCCCGCCAGATTGCCAAACTAATTCACCCAAAGGCAGTAATTCCTGTACGACTGGGCCGGGAAGTAATTCCCGAGGAACTGGTAGAAAGCGTACAATCTTTCTTTTTTATTTACTTTGCCCTGCTTCTTGTTTCCATTCTTATCATCGCCTCCATGGGTGTAGATTTGTTTAGCGCTATAGCAGCCGTGGTTGCCACGCTGGGCAACGTAGGACCCGCCTTCGGAGCGGTGGGTCCAGCTTACAATTATGACTTTATTCCCGTGGCCGGGAAACTGCTGCTATCCCTCTGCATGCTGGTTGGCCGCCTGGAAATCTACACTGTGCTGGTGGTATTAAGCGTCCGGTTTTGGCGGGCATGAAACATAATTCGCAAACCACTCCCAGCGGAATATATGCTAAGGAAGCGGTTTGGTTACTATAACCATTATTTAAAAACCGTTTAGTGAGCAATACAACAGGAAAGGAATTCAATGTGACTATTAGACTGAATTTTCTTAATATTCAATCTGTTTTATAGTATCATTATCAATAGTTCTAATAAGTACCAATATTCATACAATCCTTCATAATAGTCATTCGCGAAACTATTAAGAAAGGGGGTATTGGGAAACCACTGAAAAAGTCCAGGTCCGCGACATTCTAAGTGAAGTGATGCGAAGTGAGGAATCTTTAAAGCTATTTTTAAATGCTCAGATTCTTCGCTACGCTCAGAATGACAATCTTGGGTAATTGCCATATTAACTGACTTTTTCAGTATTTTCGGCATTTGAGCGTAGTTATGTTTAACGTTTAGCAGGCATAATTTTAAATTCATAATAATTAATTTTTTTGAGTGAGGAGGTATAATATGGATCCCAAAATTATCATTTCAAAGCATGATGAAATTATTCGCCAGACTGACGAAATCAACTTCTTTAAGCCCATTACTGCCAAGATGAGGGATGAAGTAAGGTTCATCGGACTGATTGTGTTTGTATGGGCGGTGCTCATCTACGGTTTTCAGATTCTGTTGATCCTGACCCAGGAAAACGCCCAGGGTGAAAGCTTCCTGACCCGGGCCCAGTTCATTGGGTTTCCGTTCCACTACTGGTACACTGCTCAGTTTACCATTATTATGTTCATCGTTCTTTGCGCCGTTTTCAGCTACCACATCCAGAAGATTTACGACAAGTATTCAGATAAGTAGTTATTTAAAAACAGTCTGTTTATAGAAACATTAGAGTATGAGGGGGTATGAAAACTAATGGAACTTACTGGTATTGTTCCGGGCTTTAAATTAGCCCCTGCAATAATCCTTGCGCTAGTCCTGGTAACTTTCATCGCGGTGGGCTTTACCTCCAAGGTGAAAGAGACCGAGGGCTACTGGGCAGCCGGCCGCTCTATTGGTGCCTTTTCCAACGGTATGGCCATCGCCAGTAACTGGATGTCCGCCGCCAGCTTTATGGGTATGGCGGGATTGGTTTATATCCAAGGTTATTATGGTATAGGTTACGTTATGGGCTGGACCGGCGGTTACGTGCTCCTGCTAATCCTGATGGCCAGCCAGATCCGCCGTTTCGGTAAATACACTGCGTCCGACTTCGTGGGTGACCGGTTTGAATCCCAGTACGCCCGGGCGCTGTCCGCACTGGTAACGGCCATTATTTCTTTCGTTTATTGCGTCGGCCAGTATAAGGGTATCGGCATGATTTTCGCCTGGATTTTCGGTTGGGGATATAGCACCTCGGTAATCGTCGGCACTTTTTGTGTGCTTGCCTATGTACTAGTGTCCGGCATGTTGGGCGTGACTAAGAACCAAATAATCCAATACATCATCCTTATTTGCGCCTTTCTATTCCCACTTTTCTTCATCGCTCAGAAATTGGGCTTCTTCTGGGCCATTCCACAGATTGGGTACGGGGCGGCAACCTACCAATGCATGCTGTCTGATCCCAACTTTGCATTGCCTTGGGCTGTAAAGGGGGTTTACCAGTGGGTCGCCCTGACCTTTACCCTGATGGTTGGTACCTGCGGCCTGCCCCACGTGTTGATGCGCTTCTATGTTACCCCCGATGAAAAGAGCGCCCGCTGGTCAGTGGTATGGGGCTTGTTCTTCATCGGTCTGCTTTATTGGAGTTCACCAGCATACGCGGCTTTCGGCAAATTGCTTAACCCCGCCGGCGGTCAGGCGGTAGCTGATGTAATCATCGTTAGCGCGGCCGAATTAGCGGGTCTACCGGTTTGGTTTGTGGGCTTCCTGGCTGCCGGCGCGGTATCTGCCGGTTTCAGTACGGTGTCCGGCCTGCTGATGTCCGGTGCGGCGGCCATCTCCCACGACGTTTACTTCAAGATTTTCAACCCTGGTGCTTCACAAAGCCAGCAAATGAAGGTGGCCCGGATTGGTACCTTTGTCTTGGGCATGCTGGTCATCCTGGTGGCCTTAAAACCACCGGCATTGATTGCCCAGTTGGTAGCCATGGCTTTCGCTATCGCTGGTAGCGCTATGTTTCCCACCATGCTCTTGGGGATATGGTGGAGCCGTTCAAACAAGTACGGCGCCATCGCCGGCATGTCTGTCGGATTAGCAATATCCCTGGGGGCCATGATATTCATGGGCAACGCGTGGTGGGCCACCTATATCCCGGCTGTGGGTTCAGCCCTGGTTGCCGCGCCACTTAACGCGCTGGTAAACATCGTAGTCTCGCTGGTCACGCCGCCACCCTCTGAAGAGGTTACGAAACTGCTTAAGCAGGTGCACCTGTCAACCTAACTATTCGCCATGCAGTGAATCCCCGGGCAAAAGCCCGGGGATTCTTTTAATTAACCTTAAAAAATATTTTTTAAATTAATCCGTTCTTTTTCAGGTATATGTTCCAACATCAGTTTTAAAACAGCCAATTCCCCACCGGCCAAGGCCTTCTCGCGGGCTTTTATGTATATGGTGGCCCGGGCCAGGGCCGTATCGATATTATCAATTTCCTGGTGGTCAATAAACACGGCCCACCACTGTTTGTGCTGATCCCAATCCTGCTGCATCAATTTGACGGTATTCGCGGCACCGTCCCAGTCACCGCCGGAGATGTCCGACTCCAAATTTTTAATTTCATGTCCCATTTGATCAGCCGTATCTCTGAAGGCATGCAATGTATAATAACTTAGACCGAGTAAAAACACAATCACACCGGCCACAGCAATATAAACCCTCATAACTGCCCCCTGCCCGCATTAGCTTTTAATTGGTAAATAAGTTGGCCGGAGGTGTCCAGGTTGGCAAAAAATACATTTTTAAAATCATCTACCCCCTGTTTTCGCAATGCATCCCGCAGCCATTTTTCATCCAGGTTTACCTGGTGTAGGTTTTTAAAATTTATCGCGCCGTCCGATACCAGGGTTAGGGGCATGCCCTCGTAATCGGTGTCAATGTGCAGGTCGGAAGGCTGAACGGGCCGTTTCTGAGACTTGGGAATGACACTAAGCTGACCGTTTGTCTCCAGGATGGCGAATTCAACGTCGGCAGGGTTGGGGAAATTTTTAGCCCTGAGTTGTTCAAGCAAATCGTTAATGCTGTAGCGCAGCCTGCGCAATTCGGATTCCATAATCCAGCCATTTTTAAGTACCACGCTGGGGCGGCCATCTACAATGTCTCGGATTTTGGGGCTTTTCATGGATATCAGTGACAAAGTAACCTGGGCCGCCATCAAAACAATTATCGGTATCAGACCGCTTAATAGGGGGATGCCCGTGTTTTGCATGGGGATGGCAGCCAGATCGGCGATCATCAGCGCTACAACCAGTTCCATAGGCTGTAGCTGACCGATCTCCCGCTTGCCCATAACGCGCATGACCACCAGCACAGCAACGTAAAGAATCAGAGTTCTGATAATTACCAGCAGCATGCTCTCACCCGGTTTATAGATTAAACATTCGTTTTTTATCTTTGCCTCGGTGCCAGATTTTTATACTCACAAAAGACCAAAGTAAAGGGTGCCACCCAGGCACCCTTATATCTTTGATACAGTGCTAAAAACTGTCGGCCCAGCGTACCAGGGGCGTATCAAACATTGCTACCCTGTCCCGGTAATCCGGCTTGACCCGTACGGTATAACCAAAGGTTCCCTGCCCCAGGGGCAGTCGCCCCACGAACCGGTAAGCCCCTTCCCCTACCTGTCCCTGCAAATCCATGGGCCGGGTTTTAAGATGATCCAAATAACCTCCGCGGTCATCACCAAAAGTTATCTCCACGGTCACACTTTCCGGGGTAATAGGGCCAAGCTTAACTACCGATTCCAATTCCAGTTCTTCACCGACTTCCATGTTCCACTTACCATTGGTGGCCACATGATCCACTCGCACATGGTGCCAGTTTTCCTGCATAAACTTTTTAAAACGCCCGGTTTGCTCGGCCACTTCCAAGCCCGATTCCATAAACGCAATGCCCCGATCTATGGCTGGGATGTATAAACGTTCCGTGTATTCGGAAACCATCCTGGCGCTGCTGAAGTGTTCAATAGCCGTACGGATGGATTCGCGCATCATAGCCACCCACTGGGCAGAAACATTATCCTGACGGTCGTAGTAAAGGGGAATCACCAGTTCTTCCAAAACCCGATACAGGTTGATGGTGTCATCCCGATCCTGGTCAGGCTGGTTAAACTGCATATCACTGGGGCGGCCAATGCTAAACCCATTTTTACCGTTATACCCTTCCGGCCACCAACCGTCCAGCACGCTGCAGTGCAGCACTCCGTTCATAGCCGCTTTCATGCCGCTGGTGCCGCTCGCTTCCATAGGCCAAACAGGGGTGTTTAGCCAGATATCCACACCATGAACGAGGTTTCTGGCCACGCTAATATCGTAATCCTCAAGAAAAACTACTTTACCACGAAAATGCTCCTGATGTGTATAATCAAGAATATTACGGATTAACTCCATCCCTGCGCGATCCGCCGGGTGGGCCTTGCCGGCAAAAATTATCTGCACCGGGCGGTCGGGGTTATTCAGAATAGACGCCAGTCTGTCCGGTTCCTTAAAAATTAGAGTGGCTCGCTTGTAGGTGGCAAACCGGCGGGCAAAACCAATGGTCAGGGCACCGGGAATTAAAACATTATCCACTTCGGCCATTGCTTCGGGATTCTCACGGTGCCGATGCTTTTGCTCCCGCATTTTTTCCCGTACAAACCGCACCATACTATCCTTTAAACGGTTATGGGCGTCCCAAATTTCCCGATCCGGTATCTCGTTTAGTTTCAACCCAATGTCGCCGGCATTTCCAGGCTCTTTCCAACCCTGGCCCAGGTAACGGTCAAAAACGTTTTTCCAGGTCTCGGCAATCCACGAATCAGCATGCACTCCGTTGGTCACTGACGTAATCGGCACTTCTTCCACCGGCAAACCAGGATAAAAACGGTGAAACATGTGGCGGGAAACTTCACCATGCAGTTTGCTAACTCCATTGCAATAACCGGTCATACGCATGGCCAGCAGGGTCATATTGAACTCACCCTGCTGAGCGTCCCAGCCCTGTTCAATAAAAGCTTCACACTCCATACCCGTATCCCGGCACAGTTCGCGCAAGTAACTCTCCGCCAGAGGACGGTCGAATACGTCGTGGCCGGCCGGCACTGGTGTATGGGTGGTGAAGACGGTGTTTGATCTGACGGCATCCCTGGCCGTAGACGCCGGGATGCCTGCACTCACCATTTCTCGCAGTCGTTCCAGGGTTAAAAAAGCAGCGTGTCCCTCGTTAATGTGCCAGACCAAAGGAATAATACCCATTGCTTTAAGAGCCCGCACACCCCCGACACCCAGCATGATTTCCTGGGCAATACGATTTTCGCAGCCACCGCCATATAGCTGACCGGTTATTTTCCTGTCTTCCTTCAAGTTTAATGGGAGGTCGCTATCCAGTAAAAAAATTCGGGTCAGTCCGACTTTAACTTCCCACACCCTGGCAAAAACCGTGCGGTCGGGATACTCTACCGCCACGGTGGTTTCCAATCCACTTTCCCCCACCACGGGCAAGACCGGCATTTCGTTGAAATTAAGATCCGGGTAAACTGCTTCCTGCCAGCCGTCACGGTTGATACGCTGGTTAAAGTAACCATGCCGGTACATTAAACCTACTCCCACCAAGGGTAGGCCTAAATCACTTGCTGATTTGGCGTGATCCCCAGCCAACACACCAAGGCCGCCGGAGTATACCGGGCAGGACTCGTGCAGCCCGAATTCAGCAGAAAAATAAGCTATAACACGGTTTTTATACTGGGGGTGCAAACGCTGCAACCACTTTTCCCCGCTCATGTAATCATCAAATTCATTCATTACAACGTCATATTTACTCAGGTATGCTTTGTCCGACGCTGCCCGATCCAAGTCTTCACGGCGTACCTGCAGCAGCAGTTTTACCGGGTTGTGGCCCACCTGTTCCCAAAGCCGTGGGTCCATGTCCTTGAACAGTTCCCGGGCCTGTTTGTTCCAACTGAACCACAAGTTGCGGGACAACTCCCTTAGCCGATGGATACGTTCAGGTAACAACGGATTTACTGAAACGGTGCGAAAATAAAACATAGCTGACCTCCGTGATCCGTATTTGCATATGGTTTATTTTGTCCTGTTGCCGGAATGGGAATTCACGAGTGCAGCGACAAGATATAAACTAAATAATTTTGCAAAAAATAAGTAATATTTACGGCTAAGGGATTAAATTCTTAAATTTTCCTGGCCCGTGCAATAGCGGACCACTTCCTTTTGCGCTTTTTATTTGGTTCATTATTTTGGAAATGACTGTTTTCAAACGCAACAGCAACTTCCGAACCGGCGGGAATGATTTCCACCGGTATTATAGCACTTTGCGCAACAGTTTCACGGTCATCCACAAATTTAGCGTTCAATTGCTTTTTAAGATGCTCAACTTTTTTTTCCAGGTATTCTACCCGTTCTCTGGTGTTTCTTTTTCTTTCCGCTTCCACCAGGCATTCCAGATCTCTGAGCTTGCTGCGGAGACCATAATTACCGGCACTAAGCTTTTCTATTTCCCTAGCCATCTCATGATATTTTTTATTGCTGAACAAGGTATCTTCCAACTGATCAATCCGCTCACGGTATATACTATTAGTTCTTTTTAGTGCTTCATTTTCCACCGCGAAAGCCCGAACCTTCTCATCTTTGTCTTTCCGGGACAACCCCCCTACCAAACGGTAAGTTAAAAGGAAACTCAGGGCCGCACCCACGCTAATCCAGGTTAAAATCATCGATTCTCCCGTCAACATTTGTTTGCTCCCTCCACATGTAAAATATTAACAATTTATATTTTCTACCTAAATTTTACATTTCCTTTTTATAATTTGATTTTTAGTAAAATTAATCATAAAAAAGGCAGTGGAATAAATATGATATGAATCATGTATACAATTTTCCTCAGCAGGCAGGAGTAGACTTTTTAACGCAGAATTCAATTCTTATTCTTAATAAACATCGAGGTGACGATAAATGATTTTCAAACGGCAGCCGCTGGTTGCTGGCGGCATAATTACCAACCCAGACCACGACGAGTTAAAAGCCATGGCCAGGGAAGGCAATAACACCACCGTTTACGGCAGCACCAGCTTTATCTCCAGTGTTCGTAACCGCAGCGCCAAAGCAACTTTTATCGTGGAGGACGGCGTGCCTCTGGGCGTGGATCAGCAGAGCATATCAGCCGCCGATGCGCAAAAAATAGCGGATGAGGTGCACGAATATCTGAAAGACCGGGAAGTTATCAGGCTAGACCGGAGGATGGGACTGCACCCTGATTTCAGTCTGCATTGCAGAATGTATATCACATCTCCATATGCCCGTATTCCTTTAAAATGGAACCAGATGCTTTTTCCACCTGTTAATCCGGACGCCGAGCCGGATCTGGTCAGCATTTATGTACCGGAATGGCCTCAGCGGGTTATCTTTTGCCATCCCTTGGCGGGCGTTACTTACATCCTGGGCACCGACTATTTCGGGGAGGCCAAAAAATCTTTCCTGCGTATGGCCATGTTCCGGTCCAAACAGGCCGGTGGTCTTGGTCTGCACGCCGGCAGCAAGATGTTACGGGTGAAAAATACTGCTGGAGAGTTAAAAGATATAGGCTTCTTGCTTTTCGGACTTAGCGGCACCGGCAAAACCACCCTGACTATGCACAACCATAACATGGATGAACCTGAACGAGCCATCATCCGGCAGGACGATGTGGTAATGATTACTCCTGCAGGTTATTGCTACGGTACGGAAAAAGGTTTCTATATCAAGACCGAGGGTTTAGATGAGTCACAAAAAGTGCTTTACCGCGCTGCTTTGAGCCCGGAAGCTGTGTTTGAAAATGTTAAAGTAACTGATGCCGGTGCAGTGGATTTTGACAGTAGTGAGCTCACGTCAAACGGCCGGGGGGTAATCCGCCGTCAGGACGTTGAAGGCGTGGATGAACAGATTGACCTGGAGAAGGCACACCGGTTAATTTTCATCACCCGGCACGATAAAATTGTCCCCCCGGTGGCCAAACTGGATCCAGCCCAGGCTGCAGCCTTTTTTATGCTGGGAGAATCAATAGAAACCTCAGCCGGGGATCCTACCAAAGCCGGCCAGTCCAAGCGGGAAGTAGGTACCAACCCATTTATCGTAGGTCTTGAATGGGAAGAAGGAAACCGCCTGCTGGAAATTCTACGGGCCAACCCGGATATCGAGTGTTACCTGTTAAACACCGGCAGCGTCGGGGTCGGCGGCAACCGTCCGGGAATTAAAATTAGTATTGCCGCTTCCACTACTATTTTAAAGCACATTGCCAAAGGGACAATCAGCTGGAAGACCGACCCGGACTGGGGCTATCTGGTACCGGAAATGCTGCCGGAAATGGATATGCAGGCCTATGAGCCGGCAAGCTATTACTCAGCAGAGGAATACCGCGCCATGGTGGAGCAACTAAGGGAAGAACGCCAAGCATGGCTAGCCCGTTATACCGGTCTGAAGCCGGAAATAACCGCTGCTATTGAGAAATAGCAAAAATAGCGCTTGTTTAAATCATTCACGCTAATTGTTAGTTTTTTATAATGTTAAATTAAAAACATAACGGTACTGGCACCTTAATAAAAAAAGCATTAAGGAGCCAGTACCGTTATGATGAAAAAAAATCATTTTTAAAGTTTAAATGATGCCCTCCATCAGGGACATGAGGATTAGGAATTTTTCATCCTGAATACAGCGAAGAGCTAAGATTCTTCACTTCGTTTAAAATGACATATAAGTAGGCATTAGGTTTAGGTTTTTTAACTTGTCTTTAGGCAATTTTGAATCGGGCGGTGAGACCGTTGAAAATTATCGTGGACGCTGACGCCTGCCCCAGGGGCGCCATGCAGGTGTGCCGCAAAATGGCCGCCCGGCATTTAATACCGTTGCATACCGTGGCTAGTTTCAACCACAATATAATCTCGGATCACCATGTTACTGTGGGTGACGCTTCCCAAGAAGCAGATTTAGCTGTCATTAATATGACAGTCGCCGGGGACATCGTGGTTACCCAGGACTGGGGTTTAGCGGCTTTGGTGCTGGGCAGAAAGGCCGCAGCCATTTCCCCCGCAGGCCGGATATATCGCCCGGAAACCATGGACTTTTTGCTAGAGGAACGCGAAGTCAAAGCCAAGCTCCGGCGCGGCGGCGGTCGTACCCGTGGCCCACGCCCGCGTACCGCAGAGGACGACGAACGCTTCGCCGCCGGTTTGCTTAGTTTAATTGAGAACAGGTTGAACTTAAACAGGGGTTAAAGCCTGCATGATTTGTTTTTTGAGCGCTAAAAAATCCGGGGCAGTAACACACTCATACCGGCGGGGCCTAGGCAAGTTAACATTAAGATGCAAAGTTACCCTGGCAGACCGGGGCGTTAGTACATATATTCTGTCCGACAAAAATATGGCTTCTTCAATATCGTGGGTAATAAAAAAAACGGCCCGCCTAAAACTGTTCCAGACCTCCAACAGCCATTGTTGCATTTTAGTTCTAGTAATGGCATCCAGGGCCCCGAAAGGTTCATCCAACAGAAGGATATTTCGGTGCGCTAACATGGTACGCATCAGGGCGGCGCGTTGGCGCATACCGCCGGAAAGCTGGGCCGGGTAACTATTCTCAAACCCGGCCAGGCCGAACTGGGGCATTAATTCTTTCGCTTCCCGCCGGGCCTTATCGCGTCCATCCCCGGCCACTTCCCGGGCCAGGATGACATTGTCCAGCACGGTGCGCCAGGGCAATAGCAGGTCCTTCTGGGGCATGTAGGAAACGGCATCCACTGCCTGCAAATTTTCATTTCCCGCCAGGATTACCCGGCCCCTGTCGGGGCGCTCAAGCCCGCATATAATATTAAACAGCGTACTCTTGCCGCACCCGCTGGGGCCGATTAAGCTGACAAATTCCCCTTGGCCCACCCGCACGGAGACCTCGTCCAGGATGGGCAGCGATCTTCCGCCCACCACAAAACTTTTGGCCACACCCTCTAGCAACACAACGGGGTCAGACTTAAACTTGTTTATACTATCCCGGGTTGTCACAGGAACACCTCGCTACTTTACCCCATTGCCAGACGCAAACTTGTAACTACTCCGGCAGGAACTCGTTAGTGAAAGCCTTATCGGGGTCAATCATTTCCGGCAGCAACTCTCTTTCGTACATCCAACTGGCGTAGCGTTGCCACACCTGAACTTTTTGTTCTCCCCAGCGCGACGCGTCGTCCTGGTAGCGTGGGCTCAGGTACTTTTGGCTGGCCAGCAGCAACTCTTCATCAGTTTCCGGTGTATACTTAAGCAATATCTGGGCCGCTTCTTCCGGGTTGTCAATGGCGAATTCGTAACCCATAGAAACAGCCCGTAAAAATTTGCGTACCAGTTCCGGATCTTCTTTAATTAGTTTTTCTCCTGTTGTAAGTACCGGTGTGTAATAATCCAAAGCCGGTTCCAACTCACGTAGTTCAAGGAAATCCAATTCCATGCCCCTAAGTTCAGATTCCACTCCGGTCCAGCCGTAGTAAATCCAGGCAAAGTCTATATCTCGCTCAACAGCGGAAAAGAAGTCGGCCACGCCGGTATTGATTATTTCTACCTTGCTAAAATCACCGCCGTCGCCTTCGATAACCGCCTTCAACATGGCGTCCTCGGTGGGGGCGCCCCAACCGCCATAGCGCTTACCTTCCATATTAAGTGGCCGGGTGATGCCTTTTTCTTTGGGGGACGCAAAACCAGAAGTATTATGCTGAATCACCGCAGCCACCGAGACCACCGGCACTTCGTTAGCCCTGGCCTGGGTAACATCTTCCTGGTAACCCACGCCAAAGTGGGCTTGACCTGAAGCTACCAATGGCGCAGTGGCACCGCCCTGACTGGGTTCAATAATTTCCACCTGTAGCCCTTGATCAGCAAACCAGCCCTTGTCTAGGGCGACATACAGGCCGGTATGGTTAGTGTTGGGTACCCAGTCCAGCATTACTGTAACGTTTTGGGTTTCGTCCTTGCCCGCTCCGGTATTCTCGCCTCCGGCGGAACACCCGGTCAGTAATAACACAACAGCTAGTAGAAGAATAATTGCTTTTTTAATCATTTTTACTTTCTCCTTTCATTGTAATACCAGGGAATAGTCAACCGTGCTATCAGTTCAATCAAGGCAAACAGCAACAGGCTAATTAATGAAATGATAATTATCGCTGCAAAGACACTGTCAGCTTTGTATGCGTGCGCAGCACGGGTCATAAAAACCCCCAGGCCGTTGCTGGCCCCCAGCCACTCGCCAATTACAGCCCCCATCATTGCATAAGTGCCTGCTATTTTTAGCCCGGCAAAAAATGATGGCAAGGCGGCAGGAATCAGCATCAGCCTGATAATTTGCCAGCGGGAAGCTCCCATCACCTGTAACAGTTTAACCATGTCGGCATCAGCCGCCTGCATGCCTTCAACCATACTTACAGCCACCGGAAAGAAACAGACCAGGGTCACCACAACCACCTTGGGCATAATTCCGAAACCGAACCAGATGACCAAAAGAGGTGCGATGGTAATGATGGGGATGGTCTGGGAAAACACCAGCAAAGGGTAGACACCCTGACGGATCCGGGGTGACAAAGCCATGACCACCGCCAAAACCAGCGCTACCAGGACGGCCATTGTCAGACCGGTGAGCGCCGCCAGCAAAGTGTAACGTGAATGCTCCAAAAGCAGCGGCAGCGTCTCCATCAAGGCGGTAAAAACCCGACTAGGGGGAGGCAGAAACCAGGCCGGCATGCCGGTAACACGCACGGCAGCCTCCCAGAACACCAGCAACACCGCCATAATAGCCAGCGCCGAAACAGGAATTCTGTTTACCGACCTTTTAATCACCTGTATTTGCCTACCTTTTCTTCCATGGTGACACCACCGGGCGCATAATCGATTTTAATCAGGGTCATTACCCTGACAGCCCCGGCTTCAACACAGGCCTGCTGAGCCTTTTTAACCACCTCCAACAACTCATTTAATTCGCCCTCCATAGTGGTTTCCATAGGCCCCACCTCGTACTTGACCCCGGATCGCTGCACCACCTCGATGGCCCGATCCACCACCGCGTAAACATCACCACCAGGCACATTAGGTATCACCTGAAAACTAACGTTTATCGCTTTAGTGCCTGGTGTTGCAAGTTGGTTTTGTTGCAAGTTATTAACACTATTTTCCATTTATCATAAACCTCCACTTGTTCTTATTAACAGCAGCAGTCCTGAATCTAGAGATATAACTACTTTCCCCGCTGCCAGCCGGTTGCTCACTCCGTATGGATTGCCAATTCTAAAGGTGGCATTTTCCAGCGGCCAACGGGCGCCCTTTACATTTACCCCGGTGACCTCTTCAGTCAGGGGCAGCAGAGAAAACAATTCTCCCGGCCGGCCATTAACCACGGTAGGCAAGTGCGGCGACACCAGGCTAATCTCGTTGTACTCATTTATAATCCGCGCCTGTATTCCCCAGTCTAATGCCACCCGCAGCAGGTGCACGTTGGCCAGGGAATGGTCAAACCTGGTTCCCAGCGCACCGACGATGATAATCTCTTCGGGACTGCCGGACAGTGCCTCAGCCACCGCCAGTGCGGTATCTGTATCATCTTTATCCGGCGGGTATTCCCTGACAGCAGCGCCCAGACTGGCCAGGCGATCCAATTCTTGATGTGCCAAAGAGTCCATGTCCCCAATAATTATGTCGGGAATAAGCTTTAGGGCAGCGGCATACTTGGCCCCGCCGTCCACGCAAATTATCCGGTCTCTTTCTTTAATAACCCCGCTCAGCCACTGTAAATCTTCGATCGTTCCGCCAGTTATAATCACGCAGCGCATCTGTTCACCTTCATTTCTTTGTTCACCAGGGCCATCTGCTTAATACGTTAGGCAATAATAGGCATCAAGAAAGCGCACCCCCGGGCAAGGTGCGCTAATGATCAGATTACCTTCCCTACGCGGGCATTACCCCGATCAGGTTTCTGGGTCAGGTGCTCTTCAGCCCTTTCTCAGCCCATAAACATGAGCTCCCCCGTTTTTATTAGATTAACTTAATTATAATGACATTATCCCCGGTAATCAATACCATCCGGCAATATTTATGTTAACCCATATACTCGCGCATCATGGCGCTCTTTTGATAAGGACGGAGCAACCGCCGCACTGCCGGGATTGCCACGCTGCCTTTCATAATTTCCCGCACCCCGCCCCGGTGTACCACCGAGCCGCCGTCGATAACAGCCACATTGTCGGTTAAATAAGGAATCTCCATAAAGTCGTGGGTCACGAACAACGCAGTGGTGGCAGTATTTGTCAGTAACTCTCCCAATTTCTCTAGTAAGTCCACCCGGGTCGGAAAATCCAGGGCAGAAAAAGGTTCGTCAAGAAATACCACCTCGGGCTCGAGGACAAAGGCCCGGGCCAAATTCACCCGCTGGGCTTCCCCGCCGGAAAGGTGCAAGGGGGTTCGGTTGCTCAAATCGGTGATACCCAATTTCTTCAGCCAGTAGTTCACCCGGCGGTCAATATCGGCCCGCTCCACACTCCTAAACTTCAAACCTTGGGCTACGTTGTTATAAACTGTAGTATTTAGAAGCAGTGGTTCCTGAAAAACAACGGCCATACGGCGTCTAAAAGACAGGGTATTTATATTGTTAACCAACTGTCCACGAAAAAAGACCGACCCCGCTGTGGGTTTTTCCAACAAAGCCAGGGTTTTTAAAAAAGTGCTTTTGCCGGCCCCGTTGGGGCCAATTAATGCCACTCTATCACCCTGGTTTAGCTTGAATTCGTCAATCTGCAATATTGTTTTTTTACCCCTGACCAGCAAAAGGTCTTTTACCGCCAACAATTAAACCGCTCCTGTTCAGCGTTATGTTTTTTTAAGCATATTGAAGTCATGACTAAGATAACACAGCAATGCTTTCAAGGCAAGCAACAAATTTGGCTGGTCACTAATAACCTGATTATTCCATATTGGTTATCAACTCACAGTTTATATCCTTGTAAACTATTTAAACTATAAAGAGATGAATGTAAGTGGTTGAAATTATAAAACATAGTCATAAATAACAAGTTCATTAAGTCAAAAATGATTTATCAAATTTATGCGAGGTGATTAAGATGCTCTTTGCAAAGCCCAGAAAGGAATTACAAACTAAGTGTACCAGCTATCACCTATCACCAGAGCAACTTGAAGAACTGCAAAAAAAATACGGCCGGCCCGGGGAGATGGCACCGGGCCAACCGGCTCCTAAAAAACGCAAACGTTTGGATGCTCGCTTATCGGAGATGGATCGTAAAGAAAAAAATTTATTAGAACTAGACGATGACGATTCTGATTCCGGTTCCGAGAATCCGGTTATTCATTGATAACGTGAACCGGGCACCCGCGAGGGGTGCCCCTACGATTTTGAAATCTTCGTCTCAGGCGGCGGGGGCGCCGCGCAGCGCTTTCATAAATCCGGCCAGGTCATCGGGAAGCAACGACTGGTCGCCGTCCGACAGGGCTTTTTCCGGGCAGGGATGTACTTCCAGCATCAACCCGTCGGCTCCGGCGGCCAGGGCGGCCCTGGCCACCGGTAGTACCAGCTCCCGCCGGCCGGTACCGTGGCTGGGGTCAGCCAGCAGTGGCAGGTGGGACAGGTATTTCACCGCCGGTACAGCATTGATGTCGAAGGTATTGCGGGTGTAGGTTTCAAAACTCCTAATCCCCCGCTCACACAGAATCACCTGGCTGTTGCCTTCGGCCAGAATGTACTCCGCTGCCATCAACCATTCCTCCAGGGTGGCGGACAGCCCACGCTTCAGCAGCACCGGGTAACTAGTCCGCCCAACTTCCCGCAGCAGCCCGAAATTCTGCATATTGCGGCTGCCAATCTGAATGATGTCGGCGTAACGGCATACTTCCGCCAGTTGACGCACGTCGATTAGCTCAGTAATTACCGGCAGGCCGGCCACCCGGCCCGCCCGGGTGAGGATGCGCAGGCCTTCCTCGCCCAGCCCCTGGAAGGAGTATGGCGAAGTACGGGGCTTATATGCCCCTCCGCGCAGTACATTCACGCCCATCCGTTTCATCCGGCAGGCCAGTTTAACCAGCATCTCCTCGTCTTCTACGGCGCACGGCCCGGCTACCACCACTGGTTCACCGCCGCCGATCAGGCAGTCACCCACCCGCACCACAGTGTTTTCTTTTTTGCTTTCCCGGCTGGCCAGTTTATATGGCGGTGTCAATTTTCTTCACCTCCCGCCCGGTAAGGGCGTCTTTCAATTCCCGCACTTGGCGGGCCACAGCCAATACCAATTCCGAGGAACCTGCCCGTTCGGCTATGGTTTTCACCAGTGCGCTGCCCACCACTACGGCATCGCAATACCGGGCTGTTTCGGCAGCCTGCTCCGGAGTGGAGATGCCAAACCCCACTGCCACCGGCAGCGTGGTAAACTTGCGCACCGCTGAAGTCATGGCCGGCAGGCCGGTGGCAATGCTATTTCGTTCCCCTGTAACTCCGGTCACTGAGACACAGTAAACAAAACCCCGGGCCCGCCGGGCAATCATCTCTAGACGCCGAGCTGGTGTGTTGGGTGTCACCAAGGGGATCAGATCCACACCGCTGGCGTCTCCGGCCTGCAGCAGTTCAGCACACTCTTCGGGCGGCAGGTCGGGCACGATTAGACCATTTACCCCCACCCTTGCTGCGTCATTAATAAACTGTTTAACTCCGTATTGGTAAACAGGATTGTAATAGGTCATCAGCACCAGCGGAATATCGCTGCGCCGCCTGATTTCTCCCACCGCTTCCAGTATACCCTTGAGTATAGTCCCGGACGCCAGGGAACGCTGGGCCGCAGCCTGGATGGCCGGTCCGTCGGCCACCGGGTCGGAAAAGGGCACCCCTAATTCCAGTACATCGGCTCCGGCTTGTGCCATGGCGACGGCTAGCTCAACCGTGGTATCCAGGTCGGGGTCGCCGGCCATGATGTAAGGTATCAATCCCTTTTCGCCGCGCAGGAGCGCTTCTTTTAACACTGTGGCCAGGCGGCTGTTTAAAGTGTTTTTATTCATTTAATGACACCCCCATTTCTTCGGCCACTGTGTGCACGTCCTTGTCGCCACGGCCCGAGAGATTAACAATGATGATCTCGTCCCGGGACAGTTCAGGTGCCAGACGAACCGCCCCGGCCAGGGCGTGGGCGCTTTCCAGGGCCGGGATGATGCCCTCGGTACGGCACAGAATTTTAAAGGCGTCTAGCGCTTCCCGGTCGGTGGCGGCAACGTAAACGGCCCGTCCAGAATCCTTCAGGTAACTGTGTTCCGGCCCCACCCCCGGGTAGTCCAAGCCCGCTGAGATGGAGTGCACCGGTATCACCTGACCGTCTCCGTCCTGCAACAGATAGCTGAGCGACCCGTGCAGCACTCCCGGGCGGCCCTTGGAAAGGGTGGCGGAGTGCAGGTCGGTATCCAGTCCGTGTCCGGCGGCTTCCACACCGATCAGGTTTACTCCGCCATCTTCAATAAAGGGGTGAAATATACCCATGGCGTTGCTGCCCCCGCCGACGCAAGCCACCACGTAATCCGGCAGGCGCCCCGCCTGTTCTACTATCTGGCGGCGGGCCTCCTCACCGATGACCTTTTGGAAATCCCTGACCAGTGAGGGATAAGGATGCGGCCCGGCCACCGAGCCGATCAAGTAGTAGGTATCGTCAATGTTGGTTACCCAGTCCCGCATCGCCTCGTTCATGGCGTCCTTTAAGGTGCGGCTGCCCGATGTTACCGGTACCACCTTAGCCCCTAAAAGGCGCATGCGGAAAACGTTCAGGGATTGGCGGCGGATATCTTCCTCGCCCATGTAGATAGCGCACTGCAGGTCAAACATGGCCGCCACGGTGGCGGTAGCCACTCCGTGCTGCCCGGCGCCGGTCTCGGCGATAATCCGCTGTTTGCCCATCCGTCTGGCCAAAAGCACCTGGCCCACGGTGTTGTTAATTTTGTGCGCCCCGGTGTGGTTCAAATCCTCCCGTTTGAGGTAAATCCGGGCGCCGCCCAAATATTCGGTAAGACCACGGGCAAAATACAGCGGTGAAGGCCGGCCTACGTAATGCTGCAGATAATACTGCAGTTCCTGCCTGAAATCACTGTCGTCCCGAAAACGGCGGTAGGCGTCAATTAGTTCCTCCAGTGCGGGCATAATTGTTTCGGGCACAAATGTGCCCCCGAAACCGCCATAATAACCACGGTCGTCAGGTAAAGCCGTATTTGCCGCCCCGCAGTTACCGGTAACCGTTTTTTGTGCGTGTTCCGTTGCTACCTTATGCGCTACCGTACTCACTTAATTAACCCCCTTGGCCAAGTTGATAAACTCCTTGATTTTTTGGATATCCTTGCGCCCGCCGGTTTCCACTCCGCCGGAGACATCCACGGCGTAAGGCCTTACCAGGCGCACAGCCTCACGTACGTTGACAGCATCAAGCCCCCCCGCCAGGATTAGCGGTCCGGGACAATTTATTTTCTTTAACAAAGACCAGTCAAAGGCGGTGCCGGTGCCGCCGTAACTTCCTTCCCGGTACGTATCGAACAGGAAGGCCCCGGCCCGGTATTCTTTGAGGTCGGGCAGCGGCCGACCGTTGCCCACCCGCAGCGTCCGAATTAGCGGGATGTTCAACAAGGCGTCATAACCGGGCGGCTCATCACCGCTTAACTGCACCGCAGTTAACCCGCAATGTAAAGCAATTTCGGTCACCCTGGTTGGCGCGGCGTTCACGAACACCCCCACCCGAGCCACAAAGGGCGGCAGGGTTTCAATAATGGCCCGGGCCTGCTCAGGTGTCACCTGCCGGCGACTGGGAGCGAATACAAACCCCAGGGCGTCCGCCCCTGCTTCGGTCGCCGCCAGCGCTGTCTTGGGATCGCTGATGCCGCATATTTTCACCCGCACCGGCGTGTTCGTAATCACGCTTCGACCGCCGCCCTCTCGCTTGCCAAGCCTTTAAGATACCGGACACCGGCCCGCAGGTCACTACCTGCCATCAGGGTCTCGCCCACCAACACGGCGTGAACTCCCCGGGCACCCAGCCGTTCAATGTCTGAGCTGGTTCGGATACCGCTCTCACTGACCACTGTAACACTAGGGTCATTAATGTGGCCCATCAACTCTATCGTGGTGTTTAAGTCCACCTGGAAAGTCCGCAGGTCGCGATTATTGATGCCCACTACCTTTGCCCCAACCACCAAGGCCCGTTCAATTTCTTCGGCCGTGCGGGTCTCCACCAGCGCTTCCATGCCCAGGCTGCGGGTAAGCTCAATCAACTCGCCCAGCGTATCACCGGGCAAGATCCCGGCAATCAACAGCACTGCATCGGCCCCCAGCAGCCGGGATTCATATACCTGGTAGTCATATATGATAAAATCTTTGCGCAACAGCGGCTGGCCGGTTATCCGCCTGGCTGCAGCCAGGTAATCATGGGAACCGCCAAAAAATTCGCTGTCGGTAAGCACTGAAATGGCGTCGGCCCCGGCATCCCGGTAGGCGGTCACAATTTTGACCAGGTTAAAGTCCGCCCGGATTAATCCCCGGGACGGGGAGCGCCTTTTTACTTCGGCAATCAGGGCCACTTCCCCGGGTAGCCGCAGCGGGTCTGCAAAACTACGGGCCGGCGGCGCATCATCCAAGCGCTCTTTTATTTGCTGCAGCGGCCGCTGCCGCCGGGCCGCTGCCACTTCCTCTTTTTTAAAGGCTACAATTCTACGTAATATGTCGTGTTTCATAACCCGGCCGCCCTGGCTTTTCGGCACCCAGTGGTAAACCGGATTAATTCTTCCAACTTGTTCCGGGCCAGCCCGTTATCGATGCTCCGGGCAGCCAGTGCCAGCCCGGTGGTAAAGTCCTTAGCCGCACCCGCCGCCATAATTCCTAAAGCGGCGTTCATCAGTACCGCGTCCCGTTTTGGCCCGGGCTCACCAGTCAGTATATTTCGTGCAATAACAGCGTTCTCCGCGGGAGAACCGCCGGATAATTCCTCGACCCCTACATTAGCAAATCCATAGCCTGCAGGGTCAAAAACGTATTCATAGACTTGGCCGCTTCTGATCTCACAAACTGCTGCCGGCCCGACAGGCGACATTTCGTCCAACCCGCCGGAACTGTGCACCACAAAGGCCCGTTCCGCTCCCAACCGCAGCAGCACCTCGGCCATCACCCGTACCAGCGAGGCACTGTATACGCCCAGCACCTGCGCCCGGGCACCTGCCGGGTTGGTTAGCGGGCCAAGAATATTGAACACCGTCCGAAAGCCCAGTTCCCGGCGCGGACCGGCGGCATGCTTCATAGCCCCGTGCAATACAGGAGCATACAGGAAGGCAATGCCCACCTGGTCCAAACAGTCTGCCACTTCCCCGGGTTCCAATGCAAGATTGACTCCCAGTGCCTCCAGCACATCAGCGCTACCACAGCGACTGGAGACCGAACGGTTACCGTGTTTAGCTACTTTAACCCCGGCTCCGGCCAGCACCAGCGCCGTGACAGTGGAAATATTGAATGTGTTGGCCCCGTCCCCGCCAGTGCCGCAGGTGTCCACCAGCAGCGGGTGACTGCTGGTCACCGGGGTGGCCTTGCTGCGCATTACCCGGGCAAAACCGGTGATTTCATCTATGGTTTCCCCTTTTAGCTTTAGCGCCGTAAGCAGTCCGGCTATCTGGGCCGGCGTGGCGCATCCCTCCATGATTAGCTCCATAGCCCCGGACGCTTCGGCTTCAGACAAATTCTCTCCCCGCGCCACTTTGTTAAGCAAATCCTTGAACACTAAGCTCTCCTCCTCTCATCTCTGAGAATTTCAACAAACCCGGTCTTGGTTGTCAGTCACCAGCTGCTGCATGGTTGAAATTCTTTTAGCTGACTCTTTTTACCCTGGCTGTATTTACGCCAAGAAAGTTGCCTAGCAGTTCCATGCCGTACTCGCTGAGCATTGACTCGGGATGAAACTGCACCCCTTCAACCGGCAATTCACGGTGCCGCAGTCCCATTATTTCACCTTCGCCGGTCCAGGCGCTGATTTCAAGACACTTGGGCAGGTTTTCCCGCTCCACCACCAGCGAATGATAACGCACTGTCTTAAAGGGTGACGGAAGTCCGGAAAAGACTGTTCCGCCGTCATGATAAACCAGAGATATTTTGCCATGCATGGGCCGGTTAGCCCGCACCACTCGACCGCCAAAGGCCCGGCCGATGGCCTGTAGTCCCAAGCAAACCCCGAACAGAGGGATAATGCCGGCACAATCCCTGATGGCGCTGACCATAATGCCGGCATTATCCGGTATACCCGGACCGGGGGACAATACCAGGTAATCGGGCCTTAAGGAATGGATTTCCGGCACGGTGATGCAGTCGTTCCGCCGCACCAACACTTTTTCTCCCAGTTGAGCAAGGTACTGCACCAGGTTATAGGTAAAGGAATCGTAATTATCGATCATCAGCAGCAAGATTAAAACCTCCTCAGTTGGGGACATTCCCGGTAAAAAAACGCAAAAAACCGACACTCAAATGAGCGCCGGCATTAATAAACCGATCGTATCTCATCTCAGCTCTACTAGGGACTAAACTAGGCTAAACTCAACTAATCTCAAAAACTATAAAATTACCTGTTATTTACTAATTGACTATGACTATACTACTGCCAAAAGTTTTTGTCAATGACTTTTTTATTCCAGCCCCAGAGAACGGAATATGGCCCCGGCCTTGTTGGCGATCTCCAAACATTCCAGTTGAGGCTGCGAATCGGCAACTATACCGGCGCCGGCCTGGATATAGGCAGTGCCGCCCCTAATGACCAGGGTGCGGATGGAAATGGCGGTGTCCATGTTACCGTTGAACCCCACGTACCCGGCGGCCCCGGCATAAACGCCCCGTCGATAGGGTTCCAACTCGTCGATTATCTCCATGGCTCGCACTTTGGGCGCGCCGCTAACCGTTCCCGCCGGGAAACAGGCCCCCAATGCGCCCAAGGCGCCGGTACCGCACCCTAGTTTTCCCTCCACCCGGGACACTATATGCATCACGTGAGAGAAGTACTCTACATCCATAAAACGGGGCACCCGGACGGTGCCCGGAACACAGACCCGCCCCAAATCATTACGGCCCAAATCCACTAGCATCAGGTGTTCAGCCCGTTCCTTCTCATCGGCCAGCATTTCCTCAGCCAGAGCGGTATCTTCGGCCGGGCTGTTCCCCCTGGGTCGGGTTCCGGCAATGGGGCAGGTAGTCACCATCCCGTTTTCTACTCGCACCAGCATTTCAGGCGAGGAACCGATTACCTTGATATCACCCAAGTTAAAGTAGAACATGTATGGTGATGGATTCACGCTGCGCAGCCGCCGGTATACGGCAAAGTCATCCCCGGCGAAACCCATGGAATAGCGGCGTGACAGTACCACCTGGATTATGTCCCCAGCCTTAATATAATCCAGCGCCTTCTGCACCCGGCGCACAAATTCTTCCTCGGGCAGATCCGACTGGATTTCACTATGCAAAGAAAAACCGTCGGGCTCCGGGAGTGGTTTTTTTAGGGTCGCCTTCATTTGCTCCAACCTGGCCAACGAGCGCCTGTAAGTGACCTCCGGTTCAGCCCCGTCCACGGGGTAGTTAACCACGAAAGTGACGGTGTGCCGCACGTGATCAAAAATTATCACTGACCCGGGCAGGAACTGCAAACAGTCCGGGATTTTCATCTCATCAGCGGGGTTACCGGGCAGCTTTTCCAGGGAACGCACTGCATCGTAAGCTACAAAACCTACCGCACCAGCATAAAAGCGAGGTAGTTCCTGTACCGGGGGCACTTTAAATCCACTCATTAACTTTTCCAGTACCTCCAGGGGCGGGCCGTCGGCATCTTGTTCTCTGCCATCGGGGTAAACCACCCGGCCCCTGCCATTTGTTGAAATAAAGGTGGCCAACGGATCCATGGCTATAAATGAATAACGCCCCAGGTGGCGTCCCCCTTCAACGCTTTCCAGCAGGCATGCCGGGCCGTCACCTGCCAGCCTGAGAAAAAGGGTAATGGGCGTTTCAGTATCAGTGAGGTACTCGGTGTAAACCGGAACCAGATTATATTGCCTGGCCAGAGATTGGTATTCCTGTTCTCCCGGCTGAATCATAAAATCATCTCCTTTTAGGGTCACGCTTTTAACTTATTACTGCCAGTAAAATATAAAAAACGGCACCTAAATGAGTGCCGCTGCATTACAAATGACCGCTGGCTCACCTAAGCTAAACAAAAAAACTCGTCTCTACTCTACTCAACTAATGTACAATATTTAAATGTTAAAAGTATAATATAAATAAATTATCACCCTGTCAATAAAAAATAATTGCTGGTGACTGTCAACTTATGACCTGGTTTTCACGATAACTTGTATATAATAGTATCCTGTTTTTTCCCACATCTGCAAAAGGGGGTCGCAAAGTGCGTCTGGTAAACGTAATGGAAGAACTGGTAATCGATATTGTTGCTGACATGGCCCAGGCAGGTAAAATGTGCGCCTGTACCAGGTGCCGCCTGGATGTATCAGCTATTGCCCTGAACAACCTGCCCCCGTCTTACGTGGTTACGGCGGAGGGTGAAAGCATCAAGTCTAACATGACCCAGTACAGGGTGGATGCCCTGCGCATGGTTACCAGGGCCATTGAAGTGGTGCGCAAGATGCCGCACCACCGGTAAATTTGTTTAATCAATTTAACCAATCAATGATATGCTTAACTTTAGGGTAATCTTAAAAACATATTCCCAAAACCTTTTACACGTTCTCGACTAAGGAGTGACCAATACTGCTTGTTTATGTGGCGCTAATTAATATCATTACATTTTGCATTTTCGGTTTGGACAAGCGACGGGCTCGGCTCAGGAAAAGGCGCGTTCCGGAAAAACAAATGTTTTTTATGGCTCTGGTTGGGGGTACTGCAGGTGCGTTGCTGGGGGTGCATCTTTTCCGACACAAGACACTGCATCGTCGGTTTACTATCGGCCTGCCCCTGATTTTGCTGGCTCAGGTTGGCATTTATGTATATTTGCAGTCATAACCAAAACGGCAAATAAAAAAACGCCGGTTTAAACAACCGGCAAAAAGTTGCTATGTCTTTTACGCCGCGATTATTTATTTTTGTTTGCTTTGTCTTTATCCGTTTCTACACCCAGGGGCGCTCCCAATTCAAAATTAAATCCTTCCTTCTTTTTGCCTTTTTTCTTTTCCTTGTTCTTGGCCATTTTATCCCTCCTTTCCCAAGCATTAAAATTATGCTTAAAAAAATAATTATTATACATTAGAAATCCCTTGGTTGGATTTGCTATGTCTTCCTGTGTTAGAATATACTGTGTTTACCCAGCCATGATTGAAGCCTAATGTCTTCGAATTTGGTAAGGGGTTAGGTGTTATTTTCAGGGAAATATTATGGAGGGAATATAAATGATCGATCCTGTCGCCCTAAATATCGGGCCGCTGCCGGTCAGGTGGTACGGCATCATAATGGCCACTGCCTTTCTCATCGGCATAGCCTTGGCCTACCGCCGGGCAGAACGCAACAATATCGACCCCAATCACATCCTTAATATGGTGACTTTAATCATACCTGCCGCTATAATTGGCGCCCGGTTATATTATGTTATATTTACCTGGGATGCATACCGCGGCGACCCCCTTTCCGCACTAGCCATCTGGCACGGTGGGCTGGCCATCCACGGCGGTGTTCTGGGCGGCTTGCTGGCAGGTCTGTTTTACGTGCGCCGGTACCATATCTCACCCTGGATTACTGCTGATATTGTAGCACCCAGCCTAATCCTGGGACAGGCCATCGGCCGGTGGGGCAATTTTATCAACCAGGAAGCGCACGGCGGACCTGTAACAGAGCAGTTCATTAATTCTTTTCCAGACTTCATTAAGAATCAGATGTACATAGACGGCCAGTATTACCACCCCGCCTTCCTATATGAGTCAGTTTGGAATCTGGGCGTATTCTTTTTTCTTTACTTTTACTGGCCCCGTAAAAAGGCGGCAGGGGAAGTAGCCTTTCTGTACCTGATTTTATATTCAGCAGGACGTTTCTTTATCGAGTCCATTCGCACCGACAGTCTAATGCTGGGGCCCTTTCGGGTGGCCCAACTGGTCAGCCTGCTATTGATACTAATTGGTATTATCGGTATAGTGGTTTTGAGGCGCCGAAACAGTACTTTAAGCTTTAACCGAAGACGTAAAATCTAAAAAAGCCATGTCTACGCACATATTTAATCGAAGGTTGGGTTTGGATGTTGTCTATTAAACATCCAAACCCAACCTTTAACTTTAGGATGAACCCTTTTTTTACAACAAAAAAAAGAAACCCCTAAAGGGTTTCGAAGAAGAACAAGAAAGTAAATAATTAAAAGCGGAAATTTTCACTTATACATTTCGACAAAATATTACTCAATCCTGCAAAATCAAAAACCTTTTAATAAAAATTTTAGTACCTATAATAAAACAATGTTATAATTTAGGCAATTCTCTAAATATTTATACCATGAAAGGATGCGCAACCATGTCCATTTCCTTACCCACTTCTCCAAACGTAGGAAATTTAATTTTTGCCCTCGATATTGGCACCAGAACCGTAATTGGTATTACAGGGTTCATGGATGGTGATGAATTTCATATCGCAGCCCAGGAAATGATGGAACACGAGGGCCGCTTTATGTTTGACGGCCAAATACACGACATCCCCAGGGTAGCAAAAGTGGTGGCCTCAATTAAAGCGGAACTGGAGAAAAAAAACGGCCTGTCCTTGGAAAAAGTGGCTGTAGCGGCGGCGGGGCGATCGCTTAAGACTGTCCGCTGCCAGGTGGAAATGGAACATGAGTCAGACAGAGAAATAGAAACCCTGGACATCCGCGGGCTGGAATTAGCGGCACTAAGGCAGGCGCACCACGAACTGGACGGTACCCGGCAAGGTGCAGAGGGCGAAGATTTTTATTGTGTAGGACATTGTGTAATCAGATACCTGGTTGACAACATGGCGGTATCCAATTTGCAAGGCCACAAAGGCCGGCTTATTGGCGCAGAAATAGTAGCCACCTTCCTCCCCGCATCCGTGGTCAACAGTCTGTACGCCGTACTGCAGCGGGCCGGCCTGGAACCGGTTAATCTAACCCTGGAGCCCATCGCTGCCATCGACGTGGCCATCCCGCCCAGTTTCCGCCTACTAAACCTGGCTATGGTGGACATCGGCGCCGGCACCTCAGACATTGCTATCACCAGGGACGGAAGTATAGTGGCATACGGCATGGTGCCCATTGCCGGTGACGAAATAACCGAGCCCATCATGGAGAAACTGCTGGTAGAATTCAGTGAAGCAGAGAAAATCAAGCGAGCGCTGGCGCAAGAGGGTGAAATAACCTATACCGACATCCTGGGTATGACCAACACCGTTGCCCCGGAAGAAGTGCTGTCAGCCATTGATTATGTTCTGGACAAGTTAATCGACACCGTTAGTGCCGAAATACTGGAACTCAACGGCGGGACGCCGCCCAAATCGGTATTCTGTGTCGGCGGCGGCTCAAGGATCCCCACCCTGACGGAAAGGCTGGCGCGTCGCCTGCAGATTGATCACCACCGGGTTGTGGTACGGGACAGAAGTTTTTTGCGCCATGTGACCGGCCTTGAAAATGATCCCCTTGCAGGGCCGGAAGGAGTTACAGTGGTGGGTATTGCCACAGTGGCCTTGGCTAGAATGGGTTATGAGTTTATGACTGTGAAAATAAACGGCAGCGCATATAAACTGTTTAACACTAAAAACATTAATGTGTCGCAGGCCTTAGGGTTAATCCGTTTTGACCCCCGAAACCTGATTGGCAAAAACGGACGGGATTTAAAGTTTATATTAAACGGCCGGCAACACATCGTCTTTGGTGACCTGGCCGAGCACGCCCGGATTCTGGTCAATGACCAGGACGCTAATCTGCAATCACCCGTCCGGGACGGCGATGAAATTATCGTTATAAAAGCTACCCAGGGCCGTGATGCCTCGGCTAGAGTGGCAGATTTTTTGCCCGTAAGCGATACCATCGCTATCCGGTTTAACGGCAAGCAAACCACTTGGTCGCCACGGGCTACACTAAACGGGGGGCAGGCAGAACCAGACGCCTTGCTAAAGCCTGGTGACAAACTGGATGTGTTGATACCCACCGTGGAGGCGGTTGCTGCTAAACAGGGGATGAACTGTTCCGAAAAGGAAATACGCGTTAACGGCCGGGGAGCATTAGCATCAGCCGTGGTTTCGGACGGTGCTGTAATTGAGATTGCCACATCCAATCAGATGCCGGACGAAATGAAAATTACACTGAACGGAGAAGAACTATTACTGCCACAGAAACAAGAGACTATTTTTGTGGATGTGTTCAATTACATGCAAATCGATACCACTCAGCCCAGGGGTACTCTAGTAATGAAATTAAACGGAGCCCCGGCCCGGTATACCCAAAAGATAAGTGCAGGTGACCGTATAGATTTGTATTGGGAAGAAAATTAAACAATGCGCTATTCTGTCTAAGGTCTAAATTCAAAGGTCGAAGGTGATCACGACTTTGGACTTTCGTCTCATGCTCCAGGCGGGCATTGGCTTGCCCTTACGCCCATTTTATGGTAAGCTTCCCTTGAGTGTTTTTTCGATCTTTTACCCCATTTAAATGGTTACACACAGCTTATTTTCCCCAATTTTCGGGAGGGCTCACATTGGCTAAACACTATAAAAGAAAAACAACGCAACCTCCGGAGAACGACTATAAAAAGGATCTCGCCGGCCTGGCCCTGATAGCGCTGTCACTTATCGGGCTGGCCGGTATTTTTACCAGTTCCGTCGGTACTGTCGGCATGCTGATTAAGCAGGGCATGCAAATTCTGGCCGGCAAGGGTTACATAGCGTTTTTATTAATCCTGGCCCTGGCCGGAATTAAGCTTATGCGCCGTGAGAAATGGCAGATCAATTCACGTCTTTGGGGGCTGGTGATATTTTTCGGCAGCCTACAGATTTTTTTGCATCGGAATGTTCCCCTGGCCGAATCCTTTAGCACCGGTCTGCAGGGTGGCGGCGGAGGATTATCAGGCGCCGCCCTGGGCTACGTATTCATGTACAGTTTTGGTACCGTGGGCACCTATATAATACTGGGCATCCTGGTGATGGCAGGCGCAGCCCTTTGCAGCGGCGGCACCCTGAAAGATTTGCTGGTAAAAAGTTGGTTAAAAATTAAAGCAGCAGCACTGCGGGTGTGGAACCTGACCTTTAACTTTTTGTTCGTGGAAGAAGATGATGACGATCAAGCGAACCGCAAAAAAAACAAGTTAGGTAGCCAGGCTAAAACCGGACTAACAGGCACCGCTCTGCTTCCTGCAGAAGAACCGGTGCTGCCAATTATTGAGGTAGCGCGAACCGCCGCTGTAACCGCGGTACAACCCGCAGAGAGCAGTGTTGAATCATCACTGGAAGGTGATATGGCAGGGGATGCTATTAAATCTGCCGATACGCACAAGGAAAACCTGCCTAACGGTAAGGAATACCACATGCCGCCGTTGGCTCTTTTAAACCTGCCTCAAAGCAGCGGTGAAAATACCGCTGGGCGGGACATTACAGGACGCATCAATAAGCTAGAACAAATTCTAGAAAGTTTTAACATCAAGGCCAAAGTAGTCAACGTATCGGTGGGCCCCGCCATCACCAGATACGAACTGCAGCCCCCGCCGGGCATCAAGGTAAGCAAAATCGTAAGTCTTTCCGATGATATTGCCCTGGGCATGGCTACCACCGGGGTGCGCATAGAAGCACCTATACCGGGCAAAGCGGCGGTAGGCATCGAGGTGCCCAATATCGAAGTGGACATGGTAACCCTGCGCGAATTACTGGAAACCAGAGAGTTCACCGGATCGGCATCCCGTCTTACGGTGGCGTTTGGCAAGGACATTGCCGGTACGCCCATTTTGGCCGACCTGGCCAAAATGCCGCACCTGCTCATAGCGGGCGCCACCGGCTCGGGCAAAAGCGTGTGCGTCAATACCCTCATTTGTAGCATTCTGTTCAAAGCGGCCCCGGACGAAGTTAAATTCCTGATGGTAGACCCCAAGATGGTGGAACTGGCCAACTACAACGACATTCCCCACCTGGTGAGCCCGGTGGTTACCGACGCCAAAAAAGCGGCGGGGGCGCTGCGCTGGGCGGTGCGGGAGATGGAATCCCGGTACGACCGGTTTGCCGCTGCCGGGGTACGAGATATTACCAGGTATAACGCCCTGTTCGGGGAATTTGAACTGGAACCGGGGCAGACACCGATGCCTTATATTGTGTTAATTATTGATGAGTTGGCCGACCTGATGATGGTGGCTCCGGCCGACGTAGAAGACTCCATCTGCCGTCTGGCCCAAATGGCCCGGGCCGCGGGCATTCATTTGGTAGTGGCCACTCAAAGGCCCTCGGTCGACGTAATTACGGGCTTGATTAAAGCCAACATCCCTTCCCGGGTATCTTTTGCCGTGTCCAGCCAGATAGACTCCCGCACCATCCTGGATATGGGCGGAGCCGAAAAACTGCTGGGTAAGGGGGACATGCTGTTCTTTCCCGTAGGCGCCGCCAAGCCGGTCCGGGTGCAGGGCGCTTTCCTTTCGGACAAGGAAGTAGAAAACCTGGTAGACTTTTTGAAAGACCAAGCCCGGCCAGATTATAACGATGAGGTGCTGCAAGAACACCCGGGTAATGAAACAGTGGAAACCGAGGACAGTGACGAACTTCTGCCCCAGGCGGCCAGGATATTCATTGAAAGCGGTACAGCTTCCATATCCATGCTGCAGCGTCGCCTGCACGTGGGCTACTCCAGGGCTGCCAGGCTGGTGGACATAATGGAAAGACGGGGTATTGTGGGCGGGTTCGAGGGCAGCAAGCCCCGAGCGGTATTAATGACCCTGGAGCAATACCGCCATGTTTTTGAAAGTAAGCCCGACGAAGCCGCCGAAAATAGGACTGCATCATAACCGAAGCCGGTTTTGGGAAAAAAACTTACATGCCGCTGGAGAATCTGCAGCGGCATTGTTATGTTGTTTGTTTAGGGATGGAGCAGTAACATGACATTTAAACACTTGGAACCGCAAGACTATAAATACTTATATCGCATTACGGCCGAACCCACCCCGCTCAAGAGCAATTGCGGAGAATTGTGCGGGAGTGCCTGCTGCCGACCGGGCCAACACGGTGACCTGGGCATGTACCTTTTCCCCGGTGAGGAAATTATGTTTACCCGCCGGGAAGAATGGCTTGTCTGGGAGGAACACGACCCCGGTGATTATGATTTTCCGGCCTCCTGGCAAGGGCCGGTCTATTTCGTGCGCTGCAACGGTGCCTGCCCCCGGGAAATGCGTCCCCTGGCCTGCCGCTTCTTCCCCCTGGCACCCCACCTGCACCGGGACGGCAGGCTGCAGTTAATCTATGAGACACTGGAACTGCCTTACCGGTGCCCTCTGATTACAGCGGACAATTCGCTGGATCCCGGATTTATCAACGCTGTACAGCAAGCCTGGCAAATTATGCTGGTGGACCAGCGCATCCGGGATTTGGTGGAAGAGGATTCCCGCCAACGGGAAGAAGATGAGCTGCCGGTGGTGCCGGTGTTTTATTGATGGAGATGAAAATGTATTAATGAGCGGGCTAAAACACGTGTTTAACCCGCTCATTAGTCATTCACCTGTTCTACGTGTCTGTTCCTGGACGCAATATAATGTCGTCATACCAGCCGTTAGCCGTACCTCCATTACCGGCAGATAAGAAAACCGCAGTTGGTGTTACTAAACCAATTGGCACGTTACCTGCCAGCCTGTCTCCGTCTACGTAAAAATCGACTGTTCGCTCGTCCAGGTCGTAAATAATACCAACGTGGTACCAAGTATCAGTCTCGAAAACTTGAAGTTCATAGGAGGAATCATTAGCATATATTTTGCCGTCAGCGAAAATAACCGAAGCTATACGCGTCCCCCCGGTTCCAACGTCGGGATTGACCAGTCCGATATGGGCCACACCGCCAGGCAAACCAGCCGCAGCGTCGGTTCGCACCCAACCTTCCAGAACACCTTTGGCCGGTATATCAACGGTCTTATACGCAGTGGCAATCTCGTTCCAGACCCCCTTCAGGTGAAGTGACTGTTCCCCGCTTACATATACATAATCGGTTACAGACTGCTCGCCGACACCCGCGCCGCTGTACATTAAAACCCATCCGTCAATAGATGGGAATCCCCCGACGGCATAGCTATCAAAGTTTTCATCCAAAACGGGTATAGAAACGTGCTCATACCCCTGCCAACGCAGGAAAGGATAACCGTCATTTTCATCGGGGTTAATGCCCCAGATGCCGGCAAAATCCCAACCGGTATAAGTTGACAGCTGCTTCATTTCCTCCGTGGTTTTAGGTAATCCCAAACCATTGTCCGTTTGTCCGGTTGTTTCCTGATCATAGTAACTGTCTGTTATTGTTATTTGAGTGGGTGATGTTGTTGCTCCAATCAATCCTCCCAAACTATAACTTGTGGTGTTAAGTTTAGTAACGCTTCCTACTGCATAACAGTTGTTAACTTCAGCTTCTACACTAACATAACCGACAAGACCTCCAACCTCTGCATGGCCGGTAACATTTCCTGTGGCATAACAGTCATCAACCAAGGTGTTTTGAATTGAGCCAGCCAGTCCACCAACAGCATCTTCCACACCACTTTTCATGGTTACATTACCCGCGGCAAAAGAAGCTTGTATTTTTCCACCGGCTGAATAACCAATCAGTCCACCCAGGTATTCGTAGCCTTCAACGTGGCCAATGGCGTAAGAATTTGTTATATTTCCGTAGCTATTACCAACCAGACCACCTACTTGATATACACCTGAAACATTTCCCGATGCATGGCAGTCGTCGATTGCGCTGCTGTTATATCCAACCAACCCACCTACTTCATTAGTTCCTGATACAATTCCGGTGGCATAACAGTCATCAATTTCACTGCCGCTTGAACCGGCAAGCCCGCCTACGTCTTCATATCCTGAAACTTTACCCGATGCGTAGCTGTCTTCTATCCGTCCCCCTGAATCACCTACCAGACCACCAACCTGTTCGGATTCATCATCGTCATATTTAACACCCATCACATCGCCCGAAGCGTGACATCCCGAAATTAGTCCTCCGCTGTTGTACCCCACCAGGCCTCCGGCTTCCTCATGACCGGTTACATCCGCTGAACTATGACTGTTGATGATGCTTCCCACAGCACCACTATAAGCATAATTGTAGCCCACGAGGCCGCCTATTTGTGTATACGTCCCTGTCACTGTACCGGTTGTGTAGCAGTCTTCAATGTGGCCGTTGTTCTGACCCACAAGGCCCCCAACATAACTGTAACCCGTGACGTCTAAACTATCCAGGGCCATACCGGTCAATTCAGCATCATTTCCCGTACAGCCGAATAATCCCTGGTAATCATCGTCGGGACGATTGATAAACAGGTTTGAAATTACATAATCATTACCGTTGAAAGTCCCATTGAACGATGTATATCTATTCCCAATCTGCCTCCAGCCCGCCCCGTCATTGTACTCGGGTCCATCCACCCCGAGATAACCAGTCAAGTCGATGTTTGCAGTTTGAATAAAATGTTTGCCGGGATAATCTCTCACTTTGTTCAGCTGTTCGGCTGTCGCCACTTCATAGGGGTCGTCCACCGTGCCAAACCCGCCGGCGAAAACAGAAGGCGGGTAGGTGATATGCTCTTCATTTTGCCACTTCAGGTACGGGTAAGATGCCGGGTCGTTATCAATGGCCCAGATGGTGTTGAAGTCCCAATCAGTAAAAGTATTTTGGTCCACCATCTCCGCGGTTGTTTTCGGTATTCCTTTGCCGAAGTTATCCCATTTACCGGTGGTCTCGGTATCGTAATAGCTGTTGCTGCACGTAGCACTGGATACGCTTCCGATTAAACCACCACCACTGCCGGTAACTTCCCCCGTGGCAAAACTATTGTTTACACTACCATTTTCAAGTAAGCCGAACAAACCACCCACATTACTGGAACCGGTCACACTTCCGGTTGCATAGCTATCATTGACGTTGGCACTGCCTCCTCCAACTAAGCCACCTATATACTGGGCACCATTAACGCTTCCGCTGCTGAAACACTGATTAATAATACCATGGCCGATACCGGCCACTCCCCCAACAAAAATAGTACCTGTTACATTACCGGTACTATAGCTGTTGGCAATGTTTCCGCCATTGAACCCGATTAAACCGCCAAGATCCTCTGTGCCGGTTACATTTCCCAAGGCATAACAGTTGGTAACATTTCCACTGTTTTGACCGACCAGCCCCCCTGATGTTATGGCACTGCCATTGATTGTTACATCGGCGTAACTATTGCTTATAACGCCCTGACTGGAACCCACCAAGCCACCGGCATCAGCTATGTTGGCAGTAATACTACCGGTGGCATAACAGTTGTCGATAACTACGGCGGGAGCCCTACTCATCCCGAGCAAACTGCCCACCCGCAAATTAGCTGTAATATTAACGTCTTCCAGGGCTATATTCTTGAATACGGCACAATTCTCAAATGATGCACCAGAACCAGCTGCTCCAAACAATCCATATCCTTCACCGGAAAAGTAATTCATAGTTAAATTCGTAATCTTGTAACCGTCACCATCGAACGACCCACTAAATTTGTTATCAGAAGTCCCAATGGGTTCCCAACCTTCTCCCTCATTCCAGGGTGCTACACCCAGGTCAATATCCGCCACCTGGATAAAATGCTTGTCAAGATAATCTCTTACCTTCTCCAACTGCTGCGCAGTAGCTATTTGATAGGGGTTGTCTACGGAACCGTCACCACCAGCAAAATCCGATGGAATATCATCATCTACAGGTTCGATTAACTTGGTATCGTTACCCAGTCTGATATAGCTGTCGTTTCCTTCGGAATCAACGTAGAGAACAGGTCTGCTGATTTCATCATCCCAGTGCCAGTAAATACCGTTGTTATCCGCATCCAGGGCATCAAAATCCCAGGCCTCGAAAGGTGCGGGGTCTCTAATTTCGGCTGCCTGTATTTCATGGAATCCTAAAAAATCACAACCGTTTCGTGAGGTTGAATCATTACTACTAACTGGAATGCCGGATACTTTCATATTTTCATAACCATGGTTGTTTTGGAACAGGTTGTAGGCATCACTTTTATTGCCCGCGACCCTGCTAATGGACATGGAACCGTTGGTGGTATCAATTCGAAAGTTATGCCCGATGGAGTGGCTTATGTCTCCAGATGACGGATTACCCACAATACCACCGATACCTGATTGTCCGGAAACGTCTCCCATGGCGTAACTCGTGGTAACATAGGAGTCGCCCCACATTTCCGCCGCCAGACCACCTGCCTGATTTCCGGCAACCGTAACATTACCCAATGCATAACTGGATTTGACAGAACTACTGCCGCCCAGGCAGTGCACCAGTCCACCGCCGCTTTCAACACCCGCCACGTTGCCTGAAGCCAGGCAACCTTCCACATGCGAATAAGATAAGTTACCTACCAGGCCGCCGATTCTTCTACCATCGGTGACGTCGGCGGTTGAGTAACTCATTTTAATAATTGAAGACTCTTCAGCGGTTCCCACAAGACCGCCGGCATAGTAGTAGGCGGAAACGTCACCCTGGGAACCGCAGCCTCTAATCTCGCAGTTTTCAATTCCCCCCGCCAGTACGCCGGCCACCCAATACCCGCCTGCAACCGAACCCTGCACATTACATGCTATGATGACGGCTTTTTCCGCGTAGCCAAACAATATACCGGTGTAATCCCCGCCATTAACCTGCGCGTTTTCTACATTGACGCCCGCTATTTGTGCGCCTTCCTCAAGATATCCGAAAAGACCGGTGTGTTCCGTATTACGGTCGATAAAAAGTTCGGTTATTGAGTAACCGTCGCCATTATAGCCGCCGGTGAAGGGATTGTCGCTGTCCCCGATGGGCAACCAGCCCTGCCCCTCGTGCCAGGGTGCCGCACCCAGTTCAATATCGGCTGTCTGAACAAAATTTCGATCAAGATAATTGCGCACCTTATTCAGCTGGCCGGCAGTGGCCACTTGGTAGGGGTCACTTTCCGTACCCGAACCGCCGGCAAAATCAGTTGGTGTTTCCGGGGCAAAATTGCCCACCAGGCTCGTATCGGCCGCCGGCATGATGTAGTCAAAGGTGGCATCAGAGCTGACTTTGATGTCGCCCGCGGTCCAGTTCACAAATTGATAACCAACGCTGGCCGCCGCCGTTAAGCTGATCACCGAGCCGGCAGTGTATGGGCCGGCGTTGGTATTGTCTGTTACAGTTCCGCCCGCCGGGGGATTTGCAGACAGTGTCAGGGTATAAGCCCCGGGGGCACTGGAACCACCACCGCCACCTCCGGATGACGTTCTCAGGGCGTAAGATGTGCTGATTCGGCCGATGGATTGGGTGCCCCTATTCCCGGCTTCAATATCGTCCGCCAAAATTTCCAGTCCGGAGGCCGGCTTGTTGTTCTTGTAACCGCGCAGCGTATACTTCTTGCCGCCCGGCACGTAAACCGAGAAATCCCCGGCACTGCCCGTGGTGGTTAAGAAGGTGGGGTTGGTGGTAAAGAACAGTTTGGCGTTTTTTACGGCACTGCCGTTTTCGTCCACCAGCCGCCCATTGATCAGCGTACCTTCGGCCAGGGCCAGATCCTGAATCGTACCATCGCCGGCAAAAGACACTCCGGCGACGTAAGCCACGTATTTGTCCTTGGCAGCGGTGATGTCGTAGTTTCCGGCGTCCACCCGGAACGTGTATTTACCTTCTTTGTCCGAGGTAGTCTCCCCGATGGGTTCGGTGCCGTTTTCAGCAAAGAGCAGCACAACGGCGCCCGCAGCCGCCTTACCGTTCAGTATAACGCTGCCCGTAATTCCGGACGCGGGAGAAGGGGCCGGAGCAGGGGCCGTGTGCCCCATAGACCGGTCCAGGGTAACCACGGCCTCGGCCCGGGTGATGTGGTTAGTACCCTTAAAATTACCATCGGTATAACCGCTCATGATGCCGGCGGCGGCCACCGCGTTCACCGCATCCCGGGCCCAGGGGGCAATGGCCCCGGCGTCGGCGAAGGCTTTAACCGCCGTGCCGGCGTCAAGGTCAAGCAGCCTGGATACTATAGAGGCCACTTCCTGTCTGGTGACGGGGTTCAATGGCCGGAAAGTGCCGTCGGTGTAGCCCGTGCAGTAGCCTTCGGCTTTGGCCACCGCAGCTTCGGCGTAAAACCAGTCGGACTCCCTGACATCCTTGAAGTCCGCCCGGGCCGTTTCGTCCTGCTTGCCGAAGGCCCGGTTGGTTAAAGCCACAAATTCGGCCCGGGTGATTTGGTTATCCGGCTGGAAGGTGCCGTCGGAGTAGCCGCCGGCCAGGCCCCTGTCCGCCCAGTCGTTAATCTGCTTTTCCGCCCAGCTGCCCTTGATGTCCGCAAACTGGGCCCAGGCCGGTTGGATGGGTAGTGTGCCCAATACTATGGAGCAAAGAAAAATAATTGTTAAAGCCAGTGATAAATTTTTATTTCTCAAGCCAAACTTCAAGATGAATCACCCTCCCATTTATGTTTGTTCAATTTGCTGTCCCAATAAATTCATTGCTTTGATGATAAAATCCAAAAATTTTAGATGATATTTTGACAAATCACCTCGCTTTCGACAGCAAATTACTCGTTGTCATTGTCTTTGAGCGACGCTTAACACTTCAGGCCATTCCTTTCATCCTTTTGCTTGTATTGTATAGCAGCTCACTAAACCACGACTAAACAAGTGTTGCCGTAGATACTTGTGAACCGGCCTGATAAAGCTCTTATAAGTAACAACGATTTTTAGGTTGAAACACCAATCTTTTTGCACGGTATTTATTCTCAAAAATGAAAAGCCAAGTATACCTAACAACAAATAAACCGCCCGGTTTTAACCGGGCGGCAATGCTTTCAGTGATTAAATGTTCGATGAGCCGCGTGACATCTACCTGGTGATGGTAATTTCTTGGTTGTCCGGATCCCAATCCACCTGTGCCCCCAGTGTTTCGCTCACGAACCGCAGCGGTACGAAGGTACGGCCGGGCGGCCGTGTTTCCGCCGGGCAGTCCAGGGTAACCGGCTCGCCGTTTATAAGGGCGATGTCTGAACCGAGTGTCAGCACGATTTCCATCTGGTGGCTGTCAATAGTTTGTCGGATGATGACCTGCCGGGCTGGCGCCAGCCACTCCACCTCGGCACCCAGGGCCTCGGCGACGAAGCGGATCGGCACCAGCGTCCGGTTCGAATCGGACTTGATGAAAGCCGGTGCATCAAGTGTGTAAGGCGTGTCGCCCACGCTGGCCTGCAGTTCGCCAATGCTCATCTTGATCTCCAGCGCCGGCACGTTAACGTCCTCTTCGACCTCCGGTTCCAGCTCGGGCTCCGGTTTGGGTGCAGGAGCCGGTGATCCGCCTCCGCCTGTTCCACCCGACGAACTGCTGCCGACCCTATTGATTATCATGGTGTAAATTTTATTTTTTATCCCGTCTTCAGCTGTTACTACAATGGTAATAGTATTGCTGCCGGTCTGCAGTGCTATTTCTTTGTTCGTGGTTTCGCTGTCGTTAATAGTGACAACAGCATTATTAGCGGAAGGAACTGCAGTTATTATTGTGCTGCTGATGCTGTTTGCGACATTGGCATTATAGTTGTTTGTATCACTATCAAAGGTTGGCGTAAAAGTGAGATTGGTTGCCGTCAATTGGGACAGAGTACAAACATCGGACAATGGCACATTAATTTTTTGGGTTACCGTAAAGCTCACATCAGTCATATTATCAGCTGAAATAGTCACCGTCGCCGTATAAGTGCCTGCGGTGCGCCCTGTTTGCGGTCTTAACGCAAAGGTGGTCGTATCCCCGATTTGGTTCAGTGCCGCCGATTCGGGCTGGCTGACGGTGAAACTGTCTGCGCCGTCTCCGCCAAGGGCCACAAACAGATTAGTAAGGGCGCCGGTACCGGTATTCTCAATGGTAATGGAAAGTACCTGTCTATCGTCTGCTCCGTAGCCCTCATTCAACTCTGTAAGTACCCGATCGCCAACGGCGGCTATGGTGTAAGTAGCAACTTGCTTAATCCCTTCGATGTATTCCCCCGCCAAATCGCCAGCTCCCGCTCCGTCGATCAAACAGGTACCGAAGGTTGTGTTGGCTTCATTAATACCGCCATTGGCAAGGGTGACCTCCGCACGCGTGTCGACAGGGTCATAAGAGGGAGAAACGGAACCGCCCGTGAAGCCGATGTAAATCGTTCCGCCGCTGCCCGCGCTGATGACGTCATTCCCATTTTGGGCTGAAGCGATTACCCGGGACTGGGAGATAACGATGGCACCATCGCCGCCGCCATGACCTTTACCGATCCCCGCACCGGTTTCAGTGCCGGCAGCCGTAATCCTGCCGCCGGTAATGGTAATCGAACCGGCACTGCCCATTAGGCCGCCGCCGACACCTGCGCCACCGTTGGTGCCGGAAGCCGTGATGTCGCCGCCCGTAATGGTGATTGTACCGGCATCGCCCGCATACCCGCCACCGATGCCCGCGCTGTATTCCCCGCCCATGGCAGTAATCTCGCCGCCCGAGATACTGATTGTTCCGCCGTTTAGGGCGTCATTGTCATGGGGATGACCGCCGCCGATACCTGCACCACCGTAACTGGCTGCGCCCGTTGCTGTGATAGTTCCACCTGAGATGTTGATGGTACCGCCGCCTTTTCTGTACCCCCCGCCAATACCAGCTGAATAGTTATCGCTTTCGGCATTGACCGTTCCCCCTGAAATATTGATAGTGCCCTCGTGGCTGCCGATGCCCGGACCGCTGTAGCTTTGTGCGTCAATATAACCTCCTGTAATGGTTATTGTTGCCGGAAGCTCCCAATTAATGTTTATGACCAAACCGCTGCCGATACCTGAACCCTGTCCTTGAGATACGGCTGTTATGTTGCCTCCGGAGATATGGATCGTGCCCCCTGTATGAGTGGAAGCAAGATCTTGATCAACACGTCCACCGCCGATGCCCGCGCCTCCGCCGACACCCGTTGCATGGATTGTGCCCCCTTCAATGGTAATGCTGTCCGCAGGCCGGCCGGTGCCGCCACCAATACCGGCACTATAGTTAGTGCCCAATGCGGTTATTACGCCGCCTTTGATCAGAATAATACCACTTGTGCCGCCCTGACCGCCGCCGATGCCCGCAGCCCGGTAACCGCCGGTTGCCGTGATGTCGCCGCCTTCTATGTTAATTGTGCCGCCGGAGCCGCCACGGCCACCGCCGATACCGGCACCGGCACCTGTGCCGTCCACCGTGCCGTCGCCTTGGGCAACAATTGTGCCGCCTTTTATTGTTATCGTGCCGGCAACGGCCGACGTGACGCTATATCCGCCGCCGATGCCGGCAGCATACTTGCCGCCTGTGGCAGTCAGTTCGTCAACAGATGAACCAATGATGGTGATTTCCGTACCGGCAGGCACCTCTAAACCCGCGCGATTCTGCCCGCTTACAAGAGTGTTGGTGCCGGAAAGTGTCAGCTCAACCCTGGATGAACCGGCAAGGGCAAAAGCGCAGGCGCTGGTTGCGGTGTTGGAAATGTCAAGATCCTCAATCGTGATTTGGGCTACCATGTCCCCCGGCGTGTCAACGAGAACTCGATTGTTTGTTGATTCAGAGCTATTAATGATAAAGGGGCCCTCGCCGGTTATGGTCAGTACACCTCCTGAAAAGGAGTACCCGTCACCGCCCATGCCGACGGTAGTCAAGTCTATAAAGGTTAACGCTGTCTTGACTCCTTCTATATAAGTGCCTGCCATATCGCCCGCTCCGGCACCGGAAATTGTGCATGTGCCAATGGTGGTACTTGCCTGGTCGGCGCCCCCTTCATTAAGGGTCAATAATCCGCGTGTTTTAAAGGAATCGTAAACGTACCCGCTATCTAGACCTACCCGTAGCGTGCCGTTGCCGGAACCGTTCAAACCTGCGCCAATATCCATGGCACCGGCCGTACCGGTGGCTGTAACGGAAGCTTCAGTAATCAGTACGCTACCGCCCACGCCGCCCGTGCCGTTATAACGGCCCCCGCCAATACCTGCGCCCCCATTTGTACCTGTGGCAAAAACCCTACCGCCCGTAACGTGAATGATGCCGCCGTTACCGGCTTGACCGCCACCGATGCCTGCACCACTTGTGCCGCCCGTTGCTGTAACTATGCCGCCTGCTAAGGTAATCCTGCCGTCAATGCTGGACCCGTTGCCGCCGTCACCGCCGCCAATCCCCGCAGCGTAGCTGCCGCCCTGCGCATTAATAACCGAATTTGCGCCGGAGATACTTATGCTGTACCCAAGGCCTTCGTCACCGCCGCCGATGCCCGCTCCGCCACCTGCGCCACCTGTGGCATCCACCCGGGAGTCAGTTATACTAATTGCTCCGCTGGCACCGGATGATCCACCGCCGATCCCCGCGCCGTAATTGCCCGCGGCTGCTGAGATGGTACTGTCGGTAATCGTGATTACGCCACCCGAAGACATATAGCCGCCGCCGATACCCGCGCCATATTCGACCGAACTGGCGTCAACTACGCAATCCGTGATCGTTATAGTACCCCCGCTGCTGCCGCTGGTGCCGGTTTTGTATCCGCTGCCGATACCGGCGCCCCTTGACCCGCCGCGCGCAATTATTTCTACGTTGGAAATATTGATCACACCACCGTTTTGCCCATTGCCGCCACCTATGCCCGCTGCATATTGTCCGCCAATTGCCGTTAGTTCACCGGCAGCTGTCCCTGTGATTAAAACTTCCGCACCGTCGGGGACTTCAAGCCCCGCCCGAGACTGACCGCTGGCCAGCGCGTTGGAGCCATTGAGGGTAATTACTGCCTGAGCACCGACTGCCAGTGCAAAGGCGCAAGCATTGTTGCTTGTGTTGCTGATACTGACATTTTCAAGGGTGATCGCGACCGTTGTACCCGCCGTATTATCCACCACAACGCCCCTCCCGCTGACGCTGGCGGAAGTTGTGATGAGGAAAGGCCCTTCGCCCGTAATCGTCAGTAATCCATCTACATAACTGTACCCATCTCCATAAGCGTCTTCAATAACGCTTGTAAGATCAATTTCGATAAGTTCATCATCACTTGCAAGTACAGGAATTGTTGTAAAGGTAAATATGAGCCCAATTGTCAATAGCAAAACCAATATTTTACGCATTTTTCCGCTCCTTATAAATTAATTTTCATTAATATCTTAGTTCCTTAAGTCATGGTTTCGAACTTCCGACTCGGGTATTACTCCGGTAAACCACCCCGCCTCCATAAATCACGCTTCATAATGTTCTCAACCACCTCATCCAGTCTCTTTTGTTTCACAGGTAGAACCAAATAACCGCTGGCCCGTTCCTCAAAGGCAATAACCGCGTGGCTATCAGCACTGGCTAAAAAAACAATCCTGGTGACCGGTGATACCTTCCGGGTTGCCTTAGCCAGGGAAAAACCGTGCAGTCCCGGACTGCCCAACCGGATAAATGCAATGTGGATGTTTCCTTTTTGCAGCTCTTCCAAATAACCATCCCTCTGTTGGAAGCACGTCAACGAAGTTATATGTTCGTTTCCCTCCAGCAGGCGGGACATATATTCAAGGCACTTGATGTCGTTGTCTATAAGCGCCACATTGTACATCAGGTCATCCCTTTTCATTCTTTTGCCAGTATTGTAAAACGGCTCACTAAACCACGACTAAACGGTTCGTTATTTCAAGATGGTTAAAGATGAGGCCGGATAAGGGACTTTGAATAAGAAATATAAAAAAACCGCCCGGTTTACCCGAACGGTCATTGTTATAAAATCCTTATAGTATTCATTTTACGCCATCAGTTTTCTTAATTTCACATCAGGCTCAAGGCCAAGTTCATTTTTTAATTCCCGTCTGTATGCATTATAGTATTTTACCGCGGCAATACGTTTTTTCGCTACCATTAATGTTTCAACCAACCTGTAGTTTAAATCCGTGTGCAGCGGCTCATGTTTCAGGCCGGTTTTTAATAGCTCCGCTGCCCGGTCTTGTTCACCGACGGCTTTGTAGTATTCCGCCATATCTAAAACCAGCTGCACATATTTTTCCTTGAGCTGCATCCTGCTCCTCTGTGACCACTGGAATTGATTGCTTTCCAGATAATCACCGGTATAAAGAGCGGCTAGCGCTTCATAATCGGAAATAGTTAGAACATTGATCGCCGTCGGCGCAGCCGTTAAAGATAAAAACCGGTGGTAGTCACAGTCGATGGAGGCGGCTTCAAGACAGTAACAACCCCTGGAGTGTTTGATGGATGCCTGAATGCCGTTTTGCTGTAACGCCTTCCGCACATTGTACAGCGTGGTGTTAAAATGGGCCACGGCCCTATCTCCTTCATAATCCGGCCACAGGCGGTCAATTATTTCGTCGCGGCTGATCTCCGCACCCCGGCCGTCAATAAGATAGGCCAGCAGTTCCTCGGCCTTGCTGGTGCGGAATTTAACTTCGCCGGATCCGGCAATGACCTTGAATTTACCAAAACAGCGCACCTGCATCCGGGACTGGTTAATGTTAATATTTTTTTCCTGTCTGATCCGCTCCAAGGTCTCATTTAAACGTTTTTTATCCACCGGTTTTAAAAGATAGTCCAGGGCATTAATCCGAAATGCCTCGACGGCATATTCATTATAAGCCGTCACAAACACAACCGCCGTCCACTCCTGGAGAGCAAAAACACGGTTTGCCAGCTGGAATCCATCCATCTCCGGCATTTCAATATCAATAAAAGCTGTGTCTATTTTCACTTTTTTAACAAATTCCAATGCATCCAACGGATTTAAGAACTTGCCCTTAATATCCACTACCCCGCTGTCTCCGAGCAATTTACCCATTTTATCCACCGAAGGACGCTCATCATCAACTATTATGGCCCGGATCAAGTAAAACACCTCCCAGGGGTATGGTAAATGAAATAACCGTTCCTTTCTCTGCCTCGCTGCTTATGGACAGGCCCTTCCCATATAACCTGTTTAGCCGGGCATGGATATTGCGCAGCCCCACACCGCTTGAGTTATTCGGCCCCAAAAGCTTGTCCAAGCGGTCGGCGGGGATACCCCGCCCGTTGTCGCTTACAGTTACCGTTGCTCCTTCCGGAGCCAGCTGGACGGATATGCTAACGGTGCCCCGGCCGCTTTTTTTTCTCAGACCGTGCCGAATGGCGTTCTCCACCAGAGGCTGAATGGACAGTGGCGGAATGTCTGTATGTATGTTCTGAGCAATATTAAATGCTACCGTCATTTCCTCGCCAAACCGGGCCTTTTCTATCTCCAAATACGACTTAACCAGATTGATCTCTTTATCAAGGGGGACAAACATATCCAAATTTTTGAAATCAAAGCTCTGTCTCAGATAATTAGCCAGCTCGTTAATAAGCGCTCCGGCCTTTTCAGGGTCGGTATCGCAGAAGTAGGATATTGTGTTTAAGACATTGAACAAGAAGTGCGGTTTAATCTGCGCCTGCAAAAAAGCCACTTCCGCCGCCCTGGCCTTATCCACCGCAGTCTTCAGGTTTACCAAGGTCTTAACCCGGGCCAGGAGTTCTGCTACCTCAACCGGTTTGGGCAGATAATCATTAGCCCCGGCTTCAAAGCCCATCACAATATCCTCAGTTCTTGTTTTAGCGGTCAGCATCAGCACTGGTAAGTCGTAATGGGTCTTGTCTTGCCTTATGCGACGGCATACCTCATAACCTGACATTTCCGGCATCATCACATCCAATATGACCAGGGAAATGTCCTTATTGTTGCGTATTTCATCCAGGGCGGCCGGTCCGCTGGCCACCGCCGTGGTAGAGTATCCACCCGTTTTAAGGATGGCAGCGGCAGATTGCATGTTTAAAATCTCATCATCAACAATTAAAATATGAGCACCCGTGCTAGTTGACCTGAAACTTCCGGTTCTTTTATCCAGGCCGGCGGCTAGCTCATACAGCACCGGCAGGTTAGTATCATTTTCATCAGACTGCGACCTGGTGATAGGCAAGGTAAAATAAAATTTTGCTCCTTTTCCCGGGGTAGATTTGACCCAAATCCTGCCTCCATGAGATTCCACCAGTTGTTTGGTTATGGAAAGCCCCAGCCCCGTACCGCCGTGCTTGCGGGTAATTGAGGCATCCACCTGTTCAAAGGACTTGAATATGTCCGTAAGCTTTTCTTTGGGGATACCCTGGCCCGTATCCTCCACACAGACCTCCAGCATTTCTCCGGCTTCCCTTGCTGTAACCTTAATATCTCCCTGAGTTGTAAATTTGACCGCATTGCCGATTAGGTTATACATAATTTGAGCCAGCCGGTTTTCATCAGCTAAGACAGGTGGGAGATCATTAGATATAACACAGTTTATTTTTATCTTTGTCGGGTCATTCAGCTGGCGAAATACATGGCTTGTAGTTTCAACAATACCCTTTATACTAAGAGGCTTAAGATTAAGCTTTAGGTCACTGTGCTTTAGTCTGGAATGATCAAGAATGTCATTGACCAGGTTGGCCAACCTCCTGCTGCTAAGTGCAATCATGGAAAGGCTCTGCCGCTGCCCTTCATTAAGGTTACCCTCACTGCCACGCAGCATCGCCTCGGTTATGCCCAGTATGCCGTTTAGGGGTGTGCGCAGTTCATGTGATGTGTTGGCCAAAAACTCGTCTTTAGTCTTGTCCATTTCCAGTAACCGCCGGGACAAGTCATTTATACTTGTAAAGGCCTGGGCAAACCGCCTGGCCAGTACGAAGGATTGTAAAAATAGAAATACAACGAAACCGAAACTGGATAACTCCCCTACGTTGTGGGCAATCACCCGGTAATAACACAATATATCGTAGACAGCACCCGCTATCATGGCTAGGGCGCCCAGCAATACAATAGACGAATTCTGCCTCCTTTTAATAAAAGCAATGCCGGTAACCACCAATGTATATAAAGCTATCAGTATGGCCAAAGCCAGGAATATATATGTATAATTTGTGTAGAAGTGGAGAGGTGCAAGTAATGTAATCAGTGTCATCGCCAATGAGTAAATAACTGTGACCCGAACCATCTTTTTAGGCATCTCTTTTGGAAACAATTCATTTAATAGCAGTGCAAAGGTTGTGGGAAACCAAGCTAAAGTTATGTAGTTGATCAAGACAATAGCGCCAAAACTTACGAAAGGAATCAACGTGTAAACGGCGTAATCCCCGTGAATAACAGTCCTCCCCATAACGATAAGGCACATAAAGACAAAATACAGGCTGCTTTTGTCTTCACGCCGTAACATGAAAATACTTAAATAATACAGCCCCAGGATAAAACAACTGCTAAATAAAAATATATCCCTGTAAACAATGTGCTTATTAAACTCTTGCATTTGCTCCGGGGTACCCATGTTTATGGGGTACCACATACCCCCGCGGGCATAAATGAAATTGGATACCTGAACGATTATGTCGAATTGTGATGCGGGTGGTAATATCGAAACGTTCCTTGGTTTGTATTCCGGTCGGAAATGCTCTTTATTTGTTGCCGCCACTCCATTGGATGCGACCAGTTTTTCATTAACATACATGCTGTAAGCGGTGGACATGGTGGGGATACGGAAGGTTATAGGGGTATCAGTTTGGGCGTTTGTTATCTTTAGCCGATAGGTGGCATAGCCAAAACCAGGGAGACTATGATCATCGATTTGGTATTTATTCCAAACTGAGGGTACCTTGGCCTTGACATCTGCTCCCGGGTCTAAATCCCTTAGATTATCGTAACTTAAAAAAATATGCCAATAAAAATCCCATTCCCCACTTAGGTTTAAAAGCCCATCCTTTTCAGAATTCCACTCCGATAGATCCAAGGTTCCATTCCGGGGCGAAAGGGATGAAAATTTGGTGTTTGTATCGGTAAATTCTATTACTGCCAAGCAGATAGCAAAAACCAACAAAATAGAGGTTATGGCAAACAAGACTTTTTTTGCGCTTGCGATGATATTCATTGCTACTTAGCCCCCATCCACGCAAAATGCCCGTAAACCACCCAACTTTATTATAGATAGACCAGTCCTGTACTTCTATAACCCTTCGTCCTTTGTCATGGACAAATAAATTGTCACAATTTTGTCATGCTTGTCTTGGTTTATGCTATAATGGAGTTATATGGAGATAAGGGGCTAATTTTTATGGTATTTGGTCAAAAACTGGATTTTTTGATTAAGACATTTAACAGCAGTAATAGCAAACTGGCCAGGGCCATCAGGGTAGACCCTTCTCTGGTCAGCAAATGGAGAAGGGGGAACCGCACTCCTGCCCCGGATTCCCCGCATGTTCCTTTGATAATCAGTTATTTTTTAAATATAAATGCACTCCAACATCAAAAAGATGCCTTAATGGACGTTCTACGGTCAGCTTATCCAGCGATAAAAGATTTTGGTTCTGTTCAAGCACACAAAGCCGTTGCCGATTGGCTCTTTATGACGGAAGACACTGCCGGTAGTAGTCATGTACCCCCGCCCGTCGGGGTACACAGTATCAGTATCAATAATATGTTCGCCAAAATGAGTATACTGAGCAATATCTCAGATACCGTTGACGTTATGACACCTCAGGCTAAATCTGATATAACAATCAAGCCTGGCGAGCAGGGCAGCTATGAGGTTTTTAAGGGCCTTGAAGGCAAGCGCCAGGCTGTGATGAACTTTCTGAGCCTGGTTATGTCGTCACCCCGCCCCTTGGAACTTCTTTTGTTCAGTGAAGAAGACCTTGCATGGCTGGTGGGCGATCCCGAGTTCTTTATGAACTGGGGCCGGGTATTACGGCAGGTACTTTTATCGGGACATAAGGTTACAATCATCCATCATGTAAACAGGGATCCAGCCCGGATAATGTCGGTAATTGACCAATGGGTGCCCCTGCATCTCACCGGAAGACTGGAATCATACTATTATCCCAAATACACAGAGAAGGTAATTAAGTGCACTCTGTTCATCGCCCGGGGTACGGCAGCGATTATTGCTGTGACACCGGAAAATGGACATGATACAAATTATACGTTCTTCCACCGAGACCCCCTAGTAATTAGACTGGCAGAAGAAAACTATCTCGCCTTTTTATTAACCTGCCGCCGGTTGGTGCATATATATAAAAGCGGTAGCATGGGTGATTATTACCGAGAAATTTGTGCATTGGAAGAAAGACCCGGTTTCCTGTACGTCCTGAAAAACGCTCCAACCTCGTTAACCATGCCGGTGAGGCTTTACAAAAAGTTGCTTGACGGTTTGGGATTGTCCGCTAGCGAAAAAAAAGAAAGGCTGGAATTGCACCAAAAACGTACCGCTAACTTTAACCGTAACCTTTTATCGCACCGGTACAGGGAGTTTATAAATATCGAGGCCTTCGAAACCAACCTTACCGATAGCGAACATACATATAACGGGCTTGAATTATTTAACGACCGGGCGGTAAGATGCAGCGCAGCTGATTATATTGAACATATTTCGCATATCATTGACCTACTGAGAAAGTATGAAAACTATGAAGTTATTCTTTTTAAACTACATGAAATTGACAATGCCCAAAGAATGTACCTGACTGTAAAAGAAGATTCTTCGGTAGTACTTTCCACCTGCGACGACCTTGGGCATAAACCCATTGCCATTATTGCTAATCAAGATAACATTGCCAATGCCTTTGAAGAGTATTTCGACACCCTGGTAGAGCATGTTCCCGCATCCAGACGTAATAAGAGTACCGTAATAAAGAAACTCCAGGACAGGGTTGACCAAATCAGAGCAAAGCTGCTGCTAGCTAAAGCAAAAGTATAGTAAAAAAGTTTGAATATTTATAATTGACTGTTTAACATGTCCATGGTAATATAAATATGTATTTACTAATTAAACACATAAAAAACAGTGATGGAGAAAAGTAGGTAGGTTCCAGCTTTTCAGGGATGGAGTGTCATAGACTGAGAGCACTCCTAAAGTATGGTCTGTTGAAGTTCTCTCCGGAGTTGCACGGCTGAAAGGGTTTGATAGAGTAGGCTGTGACGGGATCTTCCGCCGTTAAAAGGAAGGGGGTATCGGAGTTAATTCTGCTGAGAACGAATTCCCGTACTTAACCAAGTGGGCATGTTTACATGCCAATTAGGGTGGTACCGCGAAAACTTTTCGTCCCTGGACGAAAGGTTTATTTTATTTTTACAGTGGTATTGTTCCCGTACCCCTTACTGAGCGGGCATATTGATTATGCCAATTAGGGTGGTACCGCGAGTCCTCTCGTCCCTTACCGGACGAGAGGACTCTTTTATTTTGTCTGAGGAGGTGAGCATATCCTGCATGTCATGCTAGACTCCAGTAACAGCAAGAGAAACCAACAATTTGACTTATGAATACAAGGAGGTTATCTTAAATGCTTGGTATGACGGACCCTTGGATTACAGCAGCCTGGTTGCTCAATGTCAGTGCTATGGTACTGTGTGTAGTGTACGGAGTACTGCACTGGAACAAAGGCGGTGAGGAATAAATGGGCGAGGCAGAAACAGTACAAGTAGCATCACAAATTAATATCCCCTTATTAACCGGGTGTTTACTGGTCTTTATATTCATCATTACTTACCTTACTTACCTGGGCGCCAAAGAAACTAAAAACCAGATGGATTACATGGTGGCCGGCCGGCAAATTAAAGGCTGGGTTATGGCCCTCTCCTACGCCGCCACTTTTATTAGCACCTCGGCCATCGTTGGCTTTGGTGGTGCGGCCGGGCTGTTTGGCTTTGACCTGCTTTGGCTTTCATTCCTAAATATATTTATGGGTATATTTATAGCCTTTGTTTTCTTTGGCGGCCCCATTCGGCAAATGAGCTTCAATCTAGGCTCCAACAGCATTGCCAGTTTCCTGGGCGATCGTTTCCAGTCCAAATTTATTACCTGGTTTATTGGATTAATGGTCTTTTTGCTAATGCCCGCCTACACCGGCGCAGTGTTAATCGGTGGCGCCCGCTTTATCCAGGAAGCGCTGCAGGTAGATTATAACCTGGCCTTATTATTCCTGGTTTTACTGGTAGCATTTTATGTCAGTTGGGGGGGTATGCGCGGGGTAATGTATGCCGACGCATTCATGGCCATCATGATGATCCTAGGCATGGGTTTGCTGCTCTTTAAAACATATACCGTAGTTGGCGGAGTAGCAAGCGGACACCAGGCGCTATCCAACCTGTCCCACCTGGTACCTGAAAACCTGGCTCAAGGCGGACACCTGGGATGGACATCAATGCCTGCTTTTAATTCACCGGTCTGGTGGTCGGTGGTCAGCACCATCGTGATGGGAGTGGGCATCGGCGTTTTAGCTCAGCCTCAATTGGTTTTACGGTTTATGACCGTACCCAACAAGCAGGCCCTTAACCGGGCGCTAGTCACCGGCGGTATCTGTATTTTCCTGTTCACCGGCACCGCTTTCATGGTGGGCCCCCTGAGCAACGTGTATTTTTACGAAAATTTCGGCAAAATCTCAGTTGCCATGGCCAATGGCAATGTGGATTTAATTATGCCGGCTTTCATTAACGCTATCATGCCTACCTCGTATGTTTACCTGTTTATGATTACCCTCATTTCGGCCTGTTTAACAACCGTGCTGGGGTTAATCCACGTACAAAGCATTGCCTTTTCCAGGGACATGCTGGCCACCTGGGGAGTAAAAAATGCTGATTCAATTAAGTATTCACGTATCGGCGTGGCCCTGGGGGCGATTGGGGCGGCTGCCATGGCGTACGTTTTACCCATGGGCATTATTGCCCGGGCCACCGCCTTTTGGTTTGGAATTTGTGCCGCCGGCATCCTGCCGATACTGCTGGCAGCGATATTCTGGCGCCGGGCCACTAGGACAGCAGCCATAGCCAGCGTAGCTGCGGGATACGGAGTGGCTATCTTCGGGTTTGTCTTCCTGCATTCAGCAGAGTCGACCCCCTTTGGCATCAGCAGGGCGCTGTTCGGCGTGGACGCTTTATTACCCTATCCCTGGACAGCAATCGATCCCCTGTTTTACAGCCTGCCCGTTTCAGCTTTGGTACTGGTCGTAGTATCGTTTTTCACAAAACGGTTTTCCGGTGCTCACCTGAACAAATGCTTTAAGAGTCTGGAAAAGGAACCCCAAGCCAGCCTGTCCGGCAAACAACAGTTAGAAACTTAAACAACAAAACCCCCAAACCTGTAAAGGCAAGGGGGTTTTAGCTATACTTTCATTTGCTACTTGGCCAGTAAATTGGGTAAAAAAGTAGCTATTTGGGGGAAAGCAATTAGTAAAACCAGGCCTATAAACAGAGCCGCCAGGAAAGGCCAGATCCCTTTGAAAATAACCTCCAGGGGGATGTCCGGCGCTACCCCCTTGATGATATACACATTCATACCCACTGGCGGGGTAATCACACCCATGGCTACCACCATGACGATAATCACGCCGAACCATATGGGGTCGTAGCCGAGAGTAGTTACAACCACCGGGTAAAAAATAGGTATGGTAAGCAACACCAGAGCCAGGGCGTCAATAAAACAACCCAGCACCAGATAAATCAGCAAGACAATACCCATCACCATAAAAGGCGGCAGAGCCAGGGCACCGGCCCAATCGGCAAACTCAAAGGGCACCCTGCTTACGGCCATAAACCGGCCAAAAATGATAGCCCCGGCCACCATGAGCATAATCATAGCCGTGGTGCGGGTTGAATCCAGCAAAGATTTTTTTAACCCCTCCCAGCTAATCCGTCTGCCCAGCAGGGCGACTGTCAAAACACCGGCAGCACCGACAGCGCCCGCTTCCGTAGGAGTAAACCAACCGGCAAAAAGTCCACCGATGGACAGCGCAAATACAACTAGTACTTCACCAAGTCCCCCCTTCAGGGCAGCAAACCTTTCCTGCCATTCGGACTTGGGTCCGGCAGGAGCTAAGGCGGGATTACGGGCAGCCAGTATATAGATGGCCACCATGTAAAGCAGCATCAGCATAATACCCGGCAATATGCCGGCCATAAACAGTTTTCCTACCGATTGTTCAGTGGACATGCCATACACAATCAGGATTACACTTGGCGGAATCATCACTCCCAGCACTCCACCGGCGGCGATACTGGCAGTGGCCAAAGATGCATCATAATTGTATTTTTTCATTTCCGGCAGAGCAATGGCACCCATGGTGGCAGCTGTTGCCGTGTTAGAACCGCATATGGCTCCAAATACCGCGCAGGCCGCCTGGGTGGCAATGGCCAGCCCGCCGGGATAATGCCCGATTAATTTGTAAGCAAAGACGTACAGCCTGGTGCCAATTCCCGAATAAAAGGCCAAAAAGCCCATCCAGACAAACATAGCGATAACGCTTAGGGAATAGGAAGTAAAAGTTGAATAAATCTCTTCCGACACCATGCGAAAAGCCGCGGTGGGTGATACCAGGTAACTAAACCCGGCAAAACCCACCAGGGCCATGGCAAAAGCTATGGGCATGCGTAAAACCAATAGGACAAAGAAAACTAGTACACCGATTAAGCCAATTAAACTGTCGCTCATTTATTAACTGTCATCCTTTTTATAGAGTCGATTAACCGAACCAGCAATATTAGGCAAAGTACGAACAGACCCAGGGCAACCAGGTACACAAAAGGATGGAACGGTGTTTGGGTAGTCGGTGCAACAACCCCGCTGGCAGCCAAACTCTGGGCATATTCCACCATTTTCCACGCAACTAGGCCCCAGAAACCAAGAGCAATAGTGTTGATTAATGAATCAACTACCGCCTGCAGTTTATGCGGAAACCGTTCGATTACAAAATCAACCGCAATATGGGCATTCTGTACGGCACAGTAAGCCAGGGCCAGGCCTATAGCCAGGGCAGCAAGAAAACCTACGTAATCAATGGTACCCAATATCGGGCTGTTAAATATCACTCGCAAAATTATATTGGCTACCACCAGCACCATAATCGCGGCCAGGCAGAACCCTGCAATTCTATCCAGCCACTGGCTAATTGATTTTACGCCGCTGGCAAACAATTGATCAGCGGTTGTTGCCCTCGCGATCAATGTTGTTTCTCCGGTGGTTTTCTTCTCCCCAGCAATTGCATTCACGTCAATAAACCTCCAAGTAATTGGTTAAAACTGACTGTTATATTGGTCTGCCAATGTCTTGACCAAATCTAAGGTTTCCTGGCCGTTAATCCCCTTCTCGTTCATTTTGGTTACAAATTCGTCCTGAATGGGCTGAACAAGTTCGATCCAGCGTGTTGCTTCCTCTTCCGGCAGGTTAATCACTTCAATGCCGGTTTCATCCACCGCCCACTGCAGCGCCTCTTCATTTTGCATATCCCATAAACCCATGGCCACTTCTGCAAAATACTTCTCATTTACCTCTTCAATAGCCTGCTGTACCTCAGGCGACAGGGAGTTCCACTGATCCATATTCATAGTAATAAAGAAAACTGTATTGTATAAAAAAGGAGTTATAGTTATATAATCGGTTACTTCAGCATTTTTCCATCCTTTTAATACTTCCTGGGGCCCCAGATTTCCACGCACAACGCCTTTGGATAGGGCTTCATATGCTTCAGACTGGGCCATAGCAACCGGAGTAGCCCCAAGTACTTCAAGAGTTTGGGCACTCAAACCGGTAGCCCTGATGGTCATACCCTTTAAATCAGCCAGATTTTTTACCGGTTGTTTGGTAAACAAATCCCCAGGGCCGGTGGTCAATACCATCATTAGTTTAGTATCCTGTATTTCTTCAGGGTTCAGCTGCTTAATTCCTTCCCAGGCTACTTTACTGGCCACCTTGGAATTTTCGTAAGTAATGCCCGGTAATTCAAAAACCTCCAGTACCGGGAAGCGCCCCCGGGTATACGCATAACAGGAGAGACCGATATCAGCTATCCCGTTTACTACACCATCATATGTGGCTTCAGGTTTAAGCAGGGTTGAGCCCGGGTAACTAGTTATTATTACCTGGCCATCGGTAGCTTCCTCAATGGCCTTGGCCCACGGCTGTACCAAGTCCGTTTCAGCCGGATGAGTGGCTGGGAAAAAGTGAGCCAGTTTAAGTTCCACTGTTTGCTTTTGACCCTGCTCGTCAGTTGAATTAGATGAACAGCCGGTAATTGTCATACCCAGTGCCAATACGAGCAATAAAAACACTAATAATCTCTTCATTTCGTTTCCCCCTCTTAAATTGTGTATATAAAAATAAAAACTCCCGTAGGAGTTTAAAATAGCGATTTTCCCATTTAAATAGGGAATCATAAACCATGCCCTATAAAATACAAATACCACTTAACCTTGGCGTATTAACCAATTAATAATAGGTAAGCGGAATTGTTCTTAGTGGGACAGGTTTCCGGGCAACCGGAATAACCGCATCATTATACCTACCGTACTACCGTTCTACCTTTATTCTTAAAAATTCTAAACGCCTTACCACCATGCTACACTTAATTAGAGTCTATTCGATACAAATTAAGAATTTCCTGCCTACCACACAATTTTTTTTAATTAACCCCATTTGTCACACCTGCCGATTCATATTCTGCGAATCGGCAGGTAAAATTATTCCCAACCGGTAAATTTAAATCACACCGTCCCGTCGTAGTTCGTCCAGCTCAGCGTCACTTAAACCCGCCAGTGAGCCGTAAATCTCACTATTATGCTGGCCCAGTTCCGGCGGTGAGAGTGGGGCTTTTCTCTCTGCTCCCGGAAAAACAATGGGATTGCGTACCTGGGACATGGTTTTACCGCTTGTTAACGGAACGTCGGTAATTAGGCCCCGCTCGCGGGCATAAGCGCTTTGAACAACCTCTGCTGCGTCATTCACCACTGACAAACAGCAGTCCGTCCGGTCGGCAAATTCACGCCACTGGGCAGTGGTACGGGATAGGAAAATGTTTTTGAGCTCCTCATACACTTGGTCTCCATCCACTGCCATGGCCAGGTGCCCGGGCAACATATCGGACCGGTCAAGAGTCTGGCAGAAATTTTTCCAGAACTTGTTCTCCAGTGCTCCCAATGCCACGTATCCACCATCCTTGGTTTGGTAAATGCTGTAACAGGCCAGCGCGCCGGAAAGCATCATATTCCCCCGTGCTGCAGGAACGCCGGCATTCATCAGGGCAGCCAGGTGCATAGACATCATTGAATATAATCCGTCAGCCATAGCGACGTCCAGGTAGGTGCCTCGTCCGTTGCTTTGCCGCTGCCACAGGGCGGAAAGGATGCCGATAACTGCAAACATACCGCCGGTAAGGTCGGCTACCTGTACCCCGGGCATCACCGGTTGCCCGTCCCTGACTCCGGTTATACCCAGCACCCCGCTGGCGGCCAAATAATTTACGTCATGCCCCGCCCGGTCGCGGTCGGGGCCATCCTGTCCGTAACCGGAAAGAGAACAATAAACCAGGCCGGGATTGATTTCCCGCACAGTGTCATAGCCGAGACCCAGCCTGTCCATCACCCCCGGACGGAAGCTTTCCAGCAGTACGTCAGCTTTTTTAATCATGGCACGAAGGATTTCCCGGCCTCGTTCTGTTTTTAAATTCAAGGTGACACTTTTTTTGTTCCTGTTTACCGCCAAGAAAAACACTCCGGTTCCCTCTACCAGAGGGGTAAATTGTCGCATATAATCCCCTAGGCCGGGCTCTTCCACCTTGATTACCTCTGCCCCCATATCCCCCAACAACATCGTGGCGTACGGACCCGGCAGCAATCGGGATAGATCTAGTACTCGAACCCCAGTCAGCATATCATCACCTGCTCTTTATGAAATTGAAACTGCAGTTGTCTATTGCTTTTAGTATTTACTTTAATCCAATCTCTCAAATATGGTGGCATTGGACATGCCAAAAGCTTCGCACATGGTGTGCAGCCCATACCGGGCACCGGTACGTTCCATGTGGTTAAGCAGAGTGCAAATAATCCGGCCCCCGCTGGCACCAAGTGGATGGCCCAAGGCAATAGCACCACCGCACGGGTTTAGTTTGGCGGGGTTGGCGCCGGTTTCCCGCAGCCAGGCAATGGGTACCGGAGCAAATGCTTCGTTGACCTCGAAGATGTCGATATCCTCCATTTTTAACCCGGCCTTTTTTAAGACTGCATAGGTTGCCGGAATGGTTCCGGTTAACGCCAGCACCGGGTCGCTGCCCACCACTGCTCGGGCCAGTACCTTAGCCCGGGGCTTTAAACCAAGTTCCCGGGCTTTTTCAGCGGACATCACCAGCACTGCCACTGCTCCGTCGCTAAGTTGGCTGGCGTTACCGGCGGTTATTACACCGTTTTCTTTAAACGCCGTCCGCAATGAGGCCAGTTTCTCCAGTGATGACCCCCGGCGAGGCCCCTCATCCCTGGTTAACACGGCGGTCGAACCGTCATCCAGGGTCACATCCACAGGCATGATTTCATTATCGAACCAGCCCTTATCCTGTGCCGCAATAGCCTTCTCGTGGCTGGCCAAAGAAAACTCGTCTAGTTCATTTCGTGGTATTTGCCATTTCTCAGCGATATATTCCGCAGACAATCCCTGGGGTACGATATTGTACAACGACATCTCAGTAGGACTAAATGGTGTATTCATCATGGCCGTTCCCATGGGCACCCGGGTCATATGTTCCACTCCGGCCGCTACTACAATATCCATATCCCCGGCCAAAATAGCTTGGGCAGCAAAATGAACCGACTGCTGGCTTGAGCCGCACTGCCGGTCGATGGTCACCGACGGCACTTCCGGGGGATAACCGGCAATCAGTGAAGCGTGCCTGCCCACGCAAGCCGCCTGTTCACCGGCTTGGGTAACACATCCCATAATCACGTCTTCTACCAGGGCAGGGTTCAAATCAACCCTGTCTAACACTTCTCTAAGCGCCAGCGCCGCCAGGTCGTCGGCCCGGATGCCGGACAAGCCGCCTTTTCTTCGGCCCACGGGCGTGCGCACCGCTTCAACAATAACCGCTTCTCGCATAGCTAAACCTCCGTTGCTAGTTATAAATTAGTTATTCACAACGGCAGTCGCTTTTACCTTCCTGTTAGATAACTATTCTGAAAACAGGTTCTAGGGAAGCTGGCATCCTGAGTCGTAGGGGCACCCCTTGCGGATGCCCGAGCTAAAGATGCGGGTATGGGTGGAACCGGGCACCCGCGAGGGGTGCCCCTACGATAGAATGGCATAACACTGCACTGTACATGAGGCATGGTATCCTATTCCTAAAATATACCGGCATTTGTATGCCCGATAAAAGAATATATGCCGGAAGGGGTTTCCCTCCGGCACCCGGTTTAATTAACCCAGCAACCCCTGCAAACGCATAGCCAGCGACATATCGCCTTCAACTTTTAGTTTACCAGTCATAAATGCACCCATAGCGTCCAGCTTACCAGTTGTCAGATCAAGAAAATCTACTGCTTCCATTCTAATAGTAATGTTGGCGTTGTCAGCCAAACCTTCGTTAACCTGACCGGTGCCGTCTGCGAAGACGACGTTATAATCACCGCCGCCCTCACCGGACAGGCAAAACTGGTAAGTAGCTGCAATACCAGCAATCTTGGACGGGTCACTATTGATTTTTTCCTGCAACCCTGCAAACAACTCTTTTAAACTCATCTAAAACATCCCCCTTTGAATTTTATCAGGAGTTTTTTACTCCTACTATCATATGTCCCCCGACTAGATATTTTGCAAAGTAAACGTTTGGTTACTTTGAGTTTAATTCACTGACAAAATTGTTGTCAATATAAGAGGAAAGGACATAGAAGGGGTTTTGGTTATTGTTACCGAAAACATTCCTAAAAACTATGAGAGGAGAAATTATGAGCGGTTTTAAAATTATATGCAACATTTGCGGGGAAAATTGCATTGTCGAAGGGCAAATCAAACCCGGAAATCAAAACGATTCGTTAATAAATTTTGATCTTGGGGTAGACGTGGAAGATGGTGAGGCGGCAGGTCAATTTGAACTAAGGTGCAATAATTGTGGTAATACCGTAAGAATTAGTGTTTAAGGTTTTTCAGCGGGAACTAGAATCAGGGGTCAGACCCCTGATTCTTAAACTTGTGCTGCTTCGCCACGATAAAACAGGTATAGATACCGGGCTGTCACTGGCAAACCGGTGAGCGTTGCCGCCGCCCGGGAGTACAAATCCACTTGGTATTGGTAACTTTCCACTAATTTTGGCAAGGTTTCCGGGGTGTAATAGTCGGTCTTGTAATCCACCACCAAAAGCCCGCTTGCTTCCTCCACCAGGCAATCGATAATCCCCTGTACCAGTACGGTGTCTTCACCGGAATCGGTGCCTTCGGTGTCCGGGTAAATGATCTTCAGGGGCAATGCCACGGTGAAGGGCTGCTCCCGGTAAACCCGGTATCCGGCCAGCACCCGGCGGCCTAGCGGGCTGCAGAAAAATTCAGCCACTGCTTCGGGATCCACCACTGCTGCCTGTTCCGGCAGTACCTGCTCCTGGTCCACCAGGAGAGCTATTTGGTTCCTCACCCCGTCTGCAGACAAGTCGCCATCCAGGTTTAACAGTTGCATCACCAGGTGCAGCGCCACACCCCGGCCAGCTGCGGTAAGCCCCTCTCGCCGCTGCACGAAGGCCGGCCTTACTGCAGCATCGGCCCGAAAGATATCCCGCCTGTTTTCCATTTCTTCATCAACACCAGTGTGTTCCCTTTCATAAGTTGGGGACATTCTTCCGCAGGAGATATCCACTGATGGTGCGTCCTCTATCCGCTTTAATGCGGTTACCGTTGCCCGGGCAGCCAGGTTGTGCGAACGGTGCTGGGGATAAAACCAATTAAGACTGGTTTCAACTGCCCCAGCTCGTGGACCAGTCAGGGGTACCGGTTGCATTTTTAACACCGCCTTACGATATTCTGCTGCTGCCCCGGCGGCGACCTCGGTATCCAGACCCTTGCCACCGGTCAACCGCACCAGCCAATGGGACGCGCTTTCCCCGGCGGAAAAAGACGTGGTCTTTGCCAGGCCGGCCAGTTTCCGTAGCGGTGCGCCATCGGGGTGTCCGGCCAGGGCGGGGCAAAGCCAGTCCAAGTAGGTAACCGCCTGGGCAGTCATCCAAACCGGCAGGTGTGTTCCGTCCGTCCCAATTACGCCACACCACCGGGTGGCGGCGTCTTTTAATCTAGAGACTGAGCCCACCAGGATTAATTTCTCCTTGGCCCTGGTCAAGGCTACGTAAAAAAGCCGCATCTCTTCAGCCAGTTCTTCGGAACGTATTTTTTCCCGTACTGCCAGTTTAGCCACGGTGGGATAAGTGATGCGTTTTTCCGGGTCTACCAGCTGAGGGCCCAAACCCATGTCACGGTGCAGCAGTACGCTTTTATTCAAACTGGTAACGTTAAACTTCTTGCCCAGGCCTGACACTATAACCACCGGAAATTCCAGCCCTTTGCTCTTGTGAATGCTCATAATACGCACCACGTTTTCATTCTCACCCAGTGCCCGGGCTGTACCCATATCGCCCTCGTTTTGGCGCAGTCGCTCTACAAAGCGCAGGAAGCGGAACAAGCCCCTGTAGGCGGTGGATTCGAACTGTCCGGCACGTTGGTATAGTGCCCGCAGGTTGGCCTGGCGCTGGCTGCCGCCGGGTAAGCCGCCCACGTAATCGTAATAACCGGTCTCCCGGTACAAAGCCCAGATTAGAACCGGCAGACCACTTTGGCGGGCCAAGGTGCGCCATTTGTCCAATTGCCGTAAAAATACGTTCAGGCGTTGGGCCAACTCATCGGCCCCTTCTCGGGCTGTCTTCTCCAAGGCATCGTAAAATTCTCCGCTCCCGCCGGCCAGCCTAATCCGGGCTAAATCTTCGGAATTAAAGCCTGCCGCTGAAGAACGAAGCACTGCTGCCAGTGGTACATCCTGGCGCGGGTTATCGATTACTTTTAACAGGGAAAGCATCGTCTCCACCTCGGTGGCCTCAAAATAGCCGGTGGTCAGCTCGGCATAGGCCGGGACTCCCAATTTGCGGAACTCTTCCACAAAAGTATTGGCCCGACCGCTGGTTGCCCTCATCAACACCACCACATCCCGGTAGGTCACCGGGCGATATCCACCGTCGCTGCGGTCATATACCGGATGTCCGCTTTCCACTAGTTTAATGATCCGGCGGGCCACGGTACGTGCTTCCACCTGCAAGTTGTCCAGTTCCTCTTCTTGTTCCGGTTCTTCACCCTGCTCATCCCCGTCATCCGCAAAAGCTTCCTGCCCATCGGTAGTATCGTCCGGCGTGTTGTCAATTAGAAGTAACTCAACTGCATCACCGGTTGCTTCGGGTAATGGGGGATACTCAGCGCCATACGCCAGTTCCGCCCGCTGGTCGTATTCCATCTCACCCACCGCCGGCGTCATTATCTGGCGAAAAACATGGTTCACGGCTTCGACCACCGAACGCCGGCTGCGGAAATTCCGGGCCAGGTTCACCAGCAGCCCTGAATCAGGCTGGTTTGAAAACCGGTTGTACTTGGCCAGAAAAAGGCCAGGCTCAGCCAATCGGAAGCGGTAGATACTTTGTTTGACATCACCCACCATGAACAAGCCCGGCCCGTCCTCACCAACACCAGTCAGCAGGTTTAGAATTATTTCCTGTACAGCGTTAATGTCCTGATATTCGTCCACCAGCACCTCAACAAAGCGCTGCCGTAGTTCCAATGCCACCGGCGACGGCCGCACCGCTCCCTCGTCATTACCAGTTGAGGACATTGCTCCAACAGAGGTGTGTCCCCTTTCATACGTTGGGGACATTCTTAAGATGGGGACATTCCTCCGCAGGAGGTGTGTCCCCTTTCCGCTGCCGGTGTGTCCCCTTTCCGCTAGCACATCCAGGGTGTAGTTTTCCAGGTCGTTAAAGTCCACCACCCCGCGTTCCAACTTGGCCTGGCGGTAGCAGGATGCAAAATACCGCACCAGTTCCGCCAGGGTTTGAGCAGGCTCGGCCAGACTACGCAGGTCAGTCAGTAAATCAACCGGTGGGCGGTGGAAGTATCGCCTTTGTAACCCCTGAATTTTTCTCTTCATCATATCACGTGTTTTCTTTACCGACTGAACCAGATCCCCGTCGGCCTCCTCCTTGCGGCAGCGTGCCAGACCGGCAAAAGCCAGCCCGCTGAACTGCCGGTATAGTGTTTCCCAACCGGCTGCACAGGATTCGGCCAGTTCATCCAACAGCGCTAGATCTTTCTCCAGGGCAATCAAATACGGAGCTGGGCCGCCAGGTCTGCTGGCCATGCCCACGGCTAATTCCACCATGCCCCGGGCGGCGGCAATTTCGTTACGCACACTTGTCCTGAGCACGTTAAACCAGGGCAATTGATCCACCTTCGCATCTTCCGGGATAGCGAAAGCACCTGGTAGATCCTTAAGCCATGCGTCCGGCCGGGGAGTGCTGCGGGAAAATTTAAATACTTGTAATACCAGTTCCTGCACCCCACCATCGTCCTTAGAGCCGCCGTAACAGTCCGCCAACCGTAAAAATTTGGCATCCCCCGAGGCGTAGTGTTGTTCCAACACATCATCCAGCACATCCAACTGCAGCAAAGCCGCCTCGGTTTCATCCATTACCCTAAACAGCGGATCCAATTCTAGACGGTAAAAGTGTTGACGAATCACGTCCAGGCAAAATGAATGAATGGTACTGATGGCGGATCGCTGCAGCAGCGCCAGCTGACGGCGCAGGTGCGCCGAACCAGGATTATGCTCTAGGGCCGCGTTGATAGCCCGGCCGATGCGTTCCCGCATTTCCGCTGCCGCCCCACTAGTAAAGGTAACCACCAGCAGCCGATCCACGTCTACTGGGGCTGCAGAGTCGGTAATGCGCCTAATGATCCGCTCTACCAGCACACTGGTTTTGCCCGAACCAGCCGCTGCCGACACCAGCATTTGCCGATCACGTTTTTCAATAGCATCCAGCTGTTCCCGGGTCCATTCAGCCATCAGTTCGCACCCCCAATTCCCGCCTGGTTTTTTCTAGTACGTCTGCATTCTTTTCTGTTTTCAGCACCCGGTACGCGTTCCCGGGCAGCAAAGGATCAAACCTGCAAACCGGCTTAAAAGAACAGAATCGGCAGGCGCGATGAGTGCCCTTACGGTAGGGATTGATATCTTTGACACCGGCTAGAATTTCACCACCGGCACCCACCAATCTGTTTTGCAGCAGTGCCAAAAGCAATTTAAAATCTCTACTGTCCACCACGGATGAGTAAGCGGTGAAAGTGCCGTCCTTCTTAATACCCACCGGCACCAGGTCGGAAGCCGGGCCTGTCTCGGCATCCAGTTTATCCACCAGGGTTCGGTCTGCCAGCACTAGCCCGTTCATTTTAAGTTTGCGTAGCAGCCGCTGCCCGATTTCTCCTTCTTCAACCGGCTCACCTTCTGTTTTGACCAGCGGGTCGTCCACCCTAAAATACAGCACTGCCCCGGGCAAACCGTCTTTTCCCGTCATTTCCCGGGCATAGCGCAGAGCCACATCCAGGTAAGCCAACAGCTGCAGTTTCAGTCCCTGCCAAACGTCGTCAAGCTTAATGGTGGCAAGGCCGGACTTGTAATCAATTACCCGCAAATATACCCCGTCTTCGCCGGCGTCCGCCGCATCCACCCGGTCTATACAACCCCGAAGAATCATTTCGCTTCCGTCCGGCAGTGCAAAGGTTACCCCTCCCAGTCCACCCTGCATACCAAAGGCCAGCTCCAGCCCTACGGGGCGAAACTCCCCACGCCTGGCGTGTTCGGACAGTACCATTGCCGAACGCTGTACCACCCGCTTTAATTTGCCGCTTAAATAACGGTGCCGGGCGGAACTAAGTAAAATCTCGCTTTGCAGCCTGGGGGTCAGTTCGTCCACCACATCCCCGGCCAGGCTGTGGCATTGTTCGGTGCTAAGCCCACCCCAGTCAATTCCCCGGTCTAGCAGCCGTTGGGCAAACATTTTCAGTGCGGCATGGAAAAATTGCCCCATGTCCGGCGCTTCCAACCGGAAAACGTTCCTTTCCTTCAACCGTAGACCATAAGCCAAATAGTGGGCATAGGCGCAGGAATAATATTTCTCCAGGGCCGAAACGCTGGTTTTAAAAGGCCGTCCATACAAACGCCCGCTTAAGTCCCCTGACAGGCGCCCTTCACTATTGTCGTTAAACAAGCTTTCCACCACTCGTTTAAACAACTGATTGCTGTTATCCCGGACAAACCAGTTATATACGTCCCACCACAGGGGGTCAATCTCACGCCCGGCAAATGCGTCACGCAACCTGCCTGCCAGATAGGTTAGACAACGACCGGACCGGCTGACAAATTCCATGTCGTCGGCGTCTCGTTCGCCTGGCTCCTGGGTCCACATTCCTTCCCCCAATGTGGGGAACAATTCTCGTAACCGATGCACAATGGGAGACGGTTTTAGCGACCGGCCCTCGCCGTCAGCAAGCGGATAGGAGATAACCAATTGTTCACCGGACCGAGTCAGGGCCTGGTAAACTATGTACTGTTCGTCAAACGCCCTACGGCGGGCACCGGGTGCCAAACGCAGGCCTGCCCCCTGCAGCCGCTCCCGTTCGGCTTCAGAGAATATACCCTGTTCAAATACCCGGGCGGGAAGTACCCCCTCATTGACCCCAGGTACAAAGGCCGCCTTCACCTCGGGACTCCTGGAGCGTTCCAGGGATCCCACCACCACTTGATCCAGGCCCGGCGGGATTAACCCCAGCCGAATGGAGGCAAAGCCTGCTTCCAATACCCGGGTAAACTGCCGTAGGTTCATCTGCTCGTCGCCGAGGGCTTCCACTAATTCGTCCAAGAGCAGCACCACGTCCTCCCAAACCTGGGCATGCTCCCCGGCCGCCTCCAACCTGCCCTCGCCCGCCGCCGCGCGGCTCCATTGTTCCAACCGGGCGGGCACATGCAGTTCCTCAAGCAAACCATACAGCGCGCCGGCGTATCCCTTCACGCCTGTACCGTCGGCCAGCCGTTGCTGCATTCGGGACAGGGCTGTTGCCGCCCTCGTCCGGATGGAGTTAATTTCATCCAGTACCATTTTTTCTGCTTCTGTCGTTTCGGTATCTTCTTCCAGGGTAAGCCGGCGCCGGTAGTCCCACGGCCGGTCGTCAGTCCAGCGCGTGCCCCGGATGCCGTGAGCCAAAACATAGTTTTCCAGTTTGTCCACCTCTGCCCTCGACACCGGCACCAGGTCTGTTTTCAGGTAGCGGAAAACCGGGTCGTATGGCCAGTCACCGGCCACTGTTTCCAGGGCAGCCCGGATTAGTTCCACCAGCGGGTGGTGCAAAACCGTGCGTTTATGATCCAGAAAGAAGGGGATGCCATAATCACTAAATACCGACTCAATTAGGCCCGCGTATAAATCCACTTCCCGCAGTAATATCACCACGTCCCGCCAGCGGTACCCCAGATCACGACAAAACCGGGTAATCTCCCGGGCCATTCCCTCCACCTCGGCACGCCGGTCAGCCGCCGCCGCGATTTTAATGCCTTCAGCCGCTCCCGTGATGACCTGCTGGCGAAAATAGCATTGTTCCAGGTGAGCCAGGCCCGGAGATACAAAACGATTCTGCCGCCCGCCAGGTACCGGAACGTGCATTACCGATACCTTTTCCCGAGCCGCCAGGTCAATAAGGGTGTTATATGTTTCCCATACCGGGTAAAAGGGATCGGTTTCCGCCAGTTTCCCTTCAATCCCTTCCGGGGGCAGGCACAGAGCCACCGTCACCCCGGCCGAACGCCGCAGTAAGGCAGCCAGCAGGTCATATTCCTGGGGTGTAAAACCGGTAAAGCCATCCACCCACACCCTAACTTCATTAAGCCAACCGGATAACCGTATTTGCTCAGCCGCCAGGGTGAGGTAGTCGTCTGGGTCGGTAAACCGCTCCCGGGTAAATACCTCAAAATCATTGAATATCACCAGCAGATCTTGTAATTTCTTTTCCAGATTGGCACCCTCTCCGGCCCCCGGCAAACCGGTCAGCGCCCGCTGTAAATCATTCGGGCCAACCCGATATATTTTCATTTCGCCCAGTGCGCCGGCCAACTGATCAACAAACCCCGGCAGATTAGCGGCCCGGTGAAAAATGCGCAGCTCTTCCCGCCTGCTTTCCAGCATCCGGCGTAAAACCATTCGCTTGCCGGTTTCCCCCAGGGGCACCCGACTGCCGCCACCAGTTTCCTGCAGCACCCGGTAAGCCAGTCGACGAAAACCCAGCACTTGGGCGCGTATGTACCCGCCCACACCGGTGGTTCGGGCTAATTGCTTTTCAGTTTGAAAAGAGGCTTGCTCAGGCACCAGCATAATCAACGGAGAACCCAGAGGCTGCTTGACCATCTCCATGGAGATTTGCCGTAAACAGCTGGTTGTTTTCCCGGCACCCGCCCTTCCGGTAACAATATTTAAGTGCAAGGTCGTTTCCCTCCCGGGCCATTTACTGTATCGTTAAAATGATCTTACCCGATCGCACTGACATATTCCTGTCCCAAAAGAAAAATTTACTTGAAAAAATGCTAAAAATAAAACCCTTCGCCATTTAAAGCGAAGGGTTTATTTGCTGTTATGCCCGCCGGGTCGTCACCAACTGTTTTTCTAAAACCCACCTCTCCCAGGTGGGTGCCCGACCTGTGGCTTCTGCCTTCCGCCTGATGCGGCCTGACATAGACTACAGGACCGATTGCTCCCGAAACTCATGTGTAGGTTAGAAAAACAAAGGGGCAACGGGCCAAGCAGGTCAATTGCCATATTTTCAACTGCATTATAACATAAAATTAGCGCATTGTCACAAAATTTGTAATCTAATGTTCCCATTGAATTGTTCTAAACATCATAAATTTATAAAAAAAACCAGAGTACGGCTATAAGCGAGATTCTGTCTAGCAATCATCTATCTAGGCAAACCTTCCGATCTGCCTCCCCTTACGGGGTGCCCCTACCCGCGGTTCAAAGACCGCCTATTTGGGTTGCACGCTGGCGGAGTTTACCCTTGCACTCACCGATTGCCCGGTGACTTAGTTTCTGTGGCACTTTACGGTTACTTAAAACCCAGTGGGTTTATTTTACCGTCGTCAGGTCGCCCTGCCCCGGCTTACACCGGGCGCCGTACTACACCGTTTGCCCAAAGGCATCCGGTGTGCGTGTCTCGACTTTCCTCTACCGTACGGCAATATACCGTTCGGCAGCGATTGCTCACCGTACTCTGGCTCTATTCAATTGATACAATATGAATTATAAATCATTTGCCGGGTTTGCGCAAATGCAAACTATACCACACAAATGGCCAACCATAGCCGAAACACCGTGGTTGGCCATAACTAGAAGCAAATAGTGATAAGATATGCTTTTCTAGCACATAAAAAGTTGACTTATTGGCTCAACAAATGATAAATTGAATAAAAACCCGTCCGCTAGGGGAAGGAGGAAAACCGTTGGATCAATACTGGAACATTTTTTACATTATGATGGGCATTATGGCCTTAGTGGGCATTTTATCCGGCATTTTCACCAACCGCATCAAGGAATCAATGAAAAGCCTGGAGTTTTATGCTAACGGCAAGGAAACAGCTCATCACAGTTACATCCCCTTTGATTAATCCCAGAAAAATTTAGTCATTGGATCAAACTTAGCCCCGTCGCGTCATGCCCGGGGTTTTCTTGTTAATTTGAATACAGGGATGTCCTAACTGGGAATGTCCATAACTATGGAAAAGCCGCTGTATAAATGTTATACTAACATATATGCAGCCAAAGGAAGTGGACATATTGTACATATTAAGTGCTGGAACAGCGCTGCGCAGGTGCTTGTTTCTAATGTTAGTCTTAGTAGTAGCGGTAATTGTTGCCGGTTGCTCGTTAAGTCGGGATAATAACAATGACTCCAACAAGGACTCTGAGAATAAGAATAACGGTGTGCAAGAACAGACAGACATTAGCTTGAACGTGTATTTCGTAAAATTCACCGCCGATGACGCATACCTGGTGCGGGAAGAACGGGTGGTTCCCCATACCGACCAAGTGGCCCAGGCCGCAGTTGAAACACTAATTAACGATGAAAAAAGCATCTTTCCATCGGACACCAAGGTACTCGATATAAGCATAGAAAAAGGTTTGGCTACTATAAACTTTAGCAAGGAAGTATTATATAACTCAAACGTCGGTTCCACTGGTGAAGCTCTGGGTATTCAAAGCGTGGTCAACACGCTCACCGAGTTTCCAAACATTGAAAAAGTGGCTTTCCTTGTTGAAGGCAGTGCAGAAGGTCCCGCCAAGGATTGGTGGGGTCATATTGGGCTTTACGACCAGCCTTTCACCAGGGATCTTTACAAGGTATACGAACCTGCCATTTGGGTAACCCACCCATCCGAAAGCCAAGTAGTGGGGATACCGCTGTTAATTAAGGGTAGCGCCCGGGTGTATGAAGGAACAGTACAGATTCGCCTTTCGGACAATTCCGGTACGGTACTGGCCGAAAGTTTCGCTACAGCATCGGAAGGTGCACCGGGAAGAGGAGATTTTGAAACCAGCTTAAAATTTAACTTACCCTCTGAAGGGAAAGGTACACTTGAAGTTTATTGGGAAAGTCCCAAGGACGGCAGTGAACAAGATAAAGTTACTGTGCCTGTACAGTGGCCGTAACAGCGGAAACAACGGAGGTGAATAAACAGTGGCTAAAACTGGAGTAAGCTTTCCAACCGAAAATAGAAGCCCGGAAAAATTAGTCGTTCGGGTTAAAAGAGACCTAACATGGATACTTTTTGGTCTGGCCGCAGCCTTAGCCGCAGCGGCCGCAACCTACACGTTGCTCCCCAAATAGAAACACCGGTTTAAACAGAAACAATAAGATGAAAAAAGAATAAAAGCAAAAAAACCGCTGATCCAAAAGAGCGGTTTTTTATTTACCCATAGAATGTTTAAATGATTTCAGTACTTTTTTATTGAATAAAGAAGTACCACAACGCCCCAAAAACGGCCATCCCAGCCACCTTTATCGCCGGGGCCCTCTTCTCGCTAATCAAGCCTCTGTATTTATACCACTCCACCAGCCCGGTTGGAATTACAAAAACAATAAATATAGCTTTTGTTATCGGTACCAATACGGGGTGTCCAAAAGACAGAAACCATAGTAACACCGCCCACATAGCGGTAGCCATGCCAATGCGAACAGGTTGAGACAAGCCACTTTTTTTTTCGGTCATTATTATATCTCCCTCCCACCTGATTACTTTTACCCCGCCAGGAAAAAATCCTGCATGCAAAATATAAACTGCGGGGTTTGAATTAGGCGAAAAAAACCCGCCTTCACAGGCGGGCTTGCTGAGAGAGAATTAGGAGGCTGGTTACTGCTAATAGCAGTGTTAGTATTATGCCCGGCGATCCGCATAATATCCCCTGATTAAAATATTATTTCAACCGGGTCATCCCCATTTACCTCGCTATCCCTTCCCAACAGATGTTCGGCCATCGCGTGAAATGATGCGGCAAAAGAATTATAATGAATCATCCAAGCTTCACCTATATTAACCATGTTAAACGGTTTACCTTGGTGTAAGGAACCGTCCGGCATGGTAAAAGATACTTCTACCAACCGGCTGTCTTTTCCGGCCAAGCGACTGCTTTCCACCCGCCATTCCACCGGATGCAGGGTTTCCACTTCAAGCTGCAGCTCTTCCATAGTTATCACGCTTCCGGCTTCATCAAGCCCGTAAAAAACGGTATTGCCCTTGGATAAATCCTTAACACGCATAGCCTCAATCAATGTAGTTAGTGTTTCCTGGATACCGGCGGTTATCCTGCCCTGTTCGTCAGGAGTCAATACCGGGTTGCCCATTTGTCCTGCAACCGCCTGGGCCACCTGCACATTTTCCGGTACGGGTCTTTCTTTTTCGGTCTCCATTTTGTTAGTTTGATCCTGTTGAATTTCTGCCTGTCCGTCACGGCCCTGTAACTGGGGCAGCGAACAACCAGTTGCGTTTAGCAGTAGTCCAATCAGCAACCCATAGAATAGCACTTTTTGCAATTTATTAACAAACCCTTCCGGTTTCTTTTGCTTTTATTCAAACATATTTATATAAAAAACAATTAAAAGGTGATCTAATGGACTGGGAAGACAAGTATCTGGATAAATTGGAAAAGGACCTCAGTGATATACGCCGCCATATTGACGGCGTTGAGCACAAAATAACGGACAGTCTGGATCGTTCAATGACCAGACTTGTCATTGCCAATAAGGAACGGCTTGATGAATACATGACATTAAACCAGCGTCTCGATAGTTTGAGCGGGAAAGTAGACCGGAGTCTTCAATGGACTGTAAAATTTACTGTGGGTACCATCCTGGCCGTTTGCGGTTTGATACTTGCCGTTGTTGTAAAGCTGGTTTAAAACATGGGGCCAACACTTGCAAATTTATATAAGGCCTGACTTCTAAGCCGGTTTCCAAATCAGGACAAGCATACCACATAATAAAAGCCCCTTCAATAATTTCCTTACTGATTATGAAAAGGTACTCCGTTATAATGTCACGTTTTAATAGCAAATGAATACTATGGATTGAATTAAAGCTTAACTTAAAAAGTAAACTTTGCCAAAGGAGGTATATTGATGGCTTACGGCGCTGGTGGAACCGGCTTTGATGGGAGCTTCATTCTGTTCCTGATCCTAATTCTACTCGTGTTCGGCATGACCCCGTTCTTCGGAAAACTCGAAGCCTAGCAAGTATTTCTAAGTAATAATCAGGGGCACCGCTAAGCGGCGCCCCTGATTATTTTTAATTAACTGCACTTTGCTTTATTACTCACTAACAATTATTTAAGATCGGTCATAGCTTTGGCATCGCTGACATCGGGGGCGTTAAAAGGCATGCCCGGGTCAGTGATTTTAATCTCACCGCTCATGTCCATGTCCATTTTTAATACCTTGGGCCCCTGCTGTTCGCCGTCGCCAACCTCACCGGTTTCCCCAATCGGGGGGGCTTCTACATCCATTTTAATTCGGGCATCAAGATTAATAACATCAGTAATCAAGGTGTCCTTGTTGATCAACACTGCGTAGTAATATTCAATCTCCATGCTCTCAAGCATTTGCTGCATTGCTTGCATCTGCTCCGGATTTTGAGTACCACCCGGCCCAGATATACCCTGCACAACCTGCTGCATCATCTGGGGCATCCCTTCACGGAATTTTTCCATATCCAATGTTGCATTGACCACATAATAATCTTGTTCCCCTACAGTTACATCATTGCCAAAGTTCATGAACATGCCCATTTCCTTCATTTGCTCGGCGGCTTGAATTGGGTTTGATTGAATGTCTTGTTGCTGTTGCCAAAACTCAGGGCTAAAGGGCATATCCTGGGCTACCCAACCCTGTTCCGGCATCTTGATATACATTTTATCTGCAGTCATGTAGGTTTCAACTACCGTTTCCGGCATTCCGGTTTCGGCAGCAGATGTAATTACTTGCTGCATATAAACCTGCATGGGGTCGCTTTGAATTTGTCCCTTTAACTGCATATCCATTTTCATTGGCTCAGGGGTAACTTTTACCCCGTCTGCTTCGATATTTATTGCTACGTTCATATTTCCATCCATACTATAGGTATTAATTTCCTGAGTGGCGGCACCAGACTTGACCACTACTTCCAACGGGGTTAAACCATCTCTGGTTTCCTCACGTTCCATTATAATCAGTCGCTGTACTTCATCCCACGTTACATCGAAACCGAAAGTGCCGGCCACAAAACGAAGCGGTACATACACCTGGTCGGATACACTAACCGGCCCGGTAGGCATAGTTACTGCGTCACCATTTAGTGTGGCTTCCTTTTGATCCACAACCAGTGCCAGGGATTCCCCATTTTCGTTGATATTAAAATTGGTTTCAGAATCCCAGCCTAAATCTGCCCCGGCCAGGCGCACAAAAGCATCCACAGGGATCATGGTGACACCGTTTTCCCCGTAAATATCAAACATGCCGGCCTCTTCACCGTTAACGTTAAGATTAAGTTTTTCAGACGCCATGACCGGCATAACAGCCACCAGTGACAGCATTAACCCCAAAACAATAGTTATAAACACCTTTCTACTCAACTTGCATACCTCCAATTTTATTAAATAAGCTACTAACCAGTTAGTATTTTGATTTATCACCCACTCTCGCAAAAATATTTAAGACTGATAGTTCAATTTATAATATATAAGCTGTTATGACTGCTTAAAAGCATTTTCAGAACCCAAATTTATTTTTTCCCACCATTTATATAACAGATACAACGTCCAAAGTGTGACAAAACCGCCAGCAAATACAGAAAAATAATTAGTAGCTAATAACTTGCTATTCTGTTGAAAATCATACCAAATACTTTGTATTAGTTATGATATAATCTTAGATTAATGGGTAAAATTCTCCCAATAAAACAATATCTGAGGTGATATTAATGCCTTTCGTAAATATCAAGATTACAAAGGATGGCGCAACAGTTGAGCAAAAGCAACAACTTATAGCCGGGGTTACCAATCTATTGGTGAATATAATGGGAAAAAACCCGCAAACTACGGTGGTGGTTATTGAAGAAGTAGACACCGACAACTGGGGCATTGGCGGGGAAAGTGTAACCGTACGGCGCCAGCGCGGGCAGTAAACCGTGTAAATAAACGCTGGAGGTGAGCCATGCTTTACACTACACGTAGAATGATTATTGTAACCCTTCTTCTGTTTCTAGCGCTGGGAACCCCGCTGGCGGGATGCAATTTCCAGCGCCCCCCTGCTCAAGACGGCCAAAACCAACAACCAGATGAACCAGCGCCAGCAGAGGATCCAACCATTGAACAAAACAGCCAGCTAGCCGCCCTGCTACCTTCCAGGGAAGGTTACAGATGGTATTACAATGGATTTGCCGAATATGGTCACCGGATGACGTTAAAGACCATTGACAAACAAAATTCCGATTTAGTATATAGTATTGAAGGCGAAGTTGACGACCCGTCTGGCGGCGAGGCCAAGGACAGGGACTTCAACCTTCAAATCGTGTACACCATCGCTAACGGAGTGCTAACCCAAACGAAACAGGAAGATGCTATGCTGGATTCGAATTATGATCGCCTGGATCTGATTAAAACACCACTGGGAAAAGGCATTCGGTGGACGCAAAAGGTAATTGACCAGGATAACATAGAAACAGACCTGGAATGTACCATCGAGGATGTTAAAAACCTTGACGGGGTTGCTGTTTATACCGTGGTTTATAAAGATAAAAACTCAGACTATTACGAGAGGCGCGAGATTAAAGAAGGTGTGGGATTAGTTTCATTTGAAAAATTACTGATTCTTCAGGATCAGAGTTTTCCCGCCGGTTATTACCTGAACGAAGAAGCCTCGGGTTATTAAATATTAAGTTGATTCAAGTTAAGTTATATTTAAACAAAAAAGACTTTTCCTTTACTGGGAAAGTCTTTTCTAATGATAATTTTAACATATTCCTCGCAGGAAATCTGTTATTTTTAGACAATAAATATGTAATTACCACTTGCAGGAAAGAAATGAGGTTTTTTTGGTCATGAAAGTTGGAGAAAAAACAAGAGGACAACTGTTAAGTGAAGTGTCTAAATTGCGTCGCCGAATTTCTCAATTGGAAAAAACCATAATAAATCTCAAAAAAGATAAAGGTAAACTTCAATTAATTAATCGGCAACTCCAGGATATTAATGAATCACAAACTGACGCCACATTTTTAGCAAATAATAACAATGAATTACAAAAGGCTAACGAGCAAAGGGCCGAGGAGAAGTTGCGTAACACTCACCAACAACTGCTGGACATAATCGAGTTTCTTCCCGATGCCACTTTTGTGGTTGATCGCAAGCGGCGAGTTATAGCCTGGAATCAGGCTATAGAGGAAATGACCGGTATACCCAAGGAAAAAATCATCGGCAGAGGTGATTATGCTTATGCCGTCCCATTTTACGGGCAACCAATGCCTATTTTGATTGATTTAATCTTTTTAAGTAATGATAAAATTGAACATCAGTATCAAAAGGTGGAAAGGATAGGTAACAGGCTATTCGCCGAAGCATACACTCCTTATGCGTATAATGGAAAAGGGGCCTTTCTTAGAGCATCGGCCTCACCTCTTTATGACAGACAAGGTAATTTAATTGGAGCAATTGAGTCCATACGGGACACCACCCGGCGAAGACAGGCAATGGAAGAATTACGTTTATCTGAAGAACGGTTTGCCAAAGCCTTTCATGGTAATCCCGTTGCTATGGCCATAACTACTTTCGAAGGCAAATTTATTGACGTCAACAAAAGCTTACTTTCTGTAACAGGCTTTAACCGAGATGAACTTATCGGTAGGACAGCTATAGAGTTAAATGCCTGGGCCGACTTTGAGGAACGTTCCAGACTTTTGGAAAAGGTTCTTAAAGAGGGGGCTATCCATAATGAAGATTTTAAATTCTGCAAAAAATCAGGTGAAAAGAGATCAGGGCTCATCTCTATGGAGCTGATTTACATTGGGGGTGAAAGGTGTTTACTTAGTTTATTTAGTGATATTAGTGAGCGTAAACAGATAGAAGAGGCCCTGAAAAGAGCTGAACGAGAAAAAAAAGTTATTTTGGAATCAATAAACGAACTTGTAATCTATCTTGATATCAATATGCAGATTAAATGGGCTAATAAAGCTGCGGGAAGTTTTATCGGACTCGAACCGGAGCAATTAGTAGGAACTTATTGTTATAATATTTTTCATAAGAGAAAAAGCCCTTGTCCAAGGTGTACGTTTAAAAAAACAGTGGAAACAGGCAGGTTTCAACAGTTTGAAGTTAACACCCCTCATGGCGCTACCTGGTCGCAAAGGTTTTATCCTGTCAAGGGAGATGAAGGCAGTATTTTGGGCGTGGTCGAGGTCGCCCACGATATTACCGAACGCAAGCTGGAGATGGCGATGTATGAACGACTAAACTTGATTGGGCAGATGGCAGCCGGTATTGGTCACGAAATAAGGAATCCAATGACCACTGTGCGTGGTTTTCTACAGGTACTTAAAGACAAAAAAGAGTGTTATAGTTTCCAAAATTTTTTTAAATTAATGATTGAAGAGCTTGATAGGGCTAACATCATAATTACTCAGTTTTTATCTTTGGCAAAAAACAAACCTGTTGAGAAGATGATGCACAACCTTAATACTATAATTAACACCATTTCGCCTCTAATTCAGGCCGATGCTTTTAAGTTAAATACAAACTTGATACTGAAACTTAACGAGATACCGGATTTATTTTTGGATGACAAAGAGGTTCGCCAGCTTATATTTAACCTTACTCATAATGGCCTGGAAGCGATGTCAGCTGGCGGTATGCTTACAATAAAAACTTATATTGAAGATGACGAAGTGGTTCTGGCCGTTCAGGATCAGGGTGGAGGGATTGAACCGGATGTGCTGGAGAAGCTAGGAACCCCCTTTTTCACCACCAAGGATAACGGCACCGGTTTGGGTCTTGCGGTATGTTACAGCATAGCAGCCAGGCATAAAGCACGTATTGAAGTGGAGACCGGTTCCCACAATACCACCTTTCTGGTACGTTTTAGGTGTTATCACAACTAACTCCCGGCCAAAAGCTTATTATCCTACCGCAATTGCCCATTGCTTCAAAATTGTTCTCGTTTGTTATGCAATTTTGGGGCAGGGCGCAGAAATTGCTAGGGAATCCTGAGCGCACTGGGCTAAAATAATAATTTTGTTCTTCTCTTGCCTGTTTTTTCGACCATGTCTTACGGCATTTCCCACTAACGGTTGCAGAGTAAAAGGCAAAATTTCGTGGGCTAGTTTGGGATCATCCTCCGAGCAATATGAACGTTAAGACACGAAACATTAACTTGAAAAAAATGAGAAATAATATTCCGGTAATAAGATAAATATATGGCGGCTTCTGAAGTATATTTGGTACATTATTATTTCCATAATTTAAAGGAGTCTGTTTCAATATATTTAAGGAAAAAGTGATTATAGCAAAGGATAGTGCTAGCGAAGCCAATAAAACTACTAAAAAAATTAACATATGAGTCCCCTTTAATTAATAATTACGACGCCCCCTCATTCACTAGCTACTAAGTGTTTCATGGTGGTTTTTAGTTATTCTAATAGTTAATTCAATAATTAATATTAAAATTGGGATTACATTTAGATGCCATTGATAAAGGCCTTAACTGCCGGGGCATATTTCCTACTTATGATAACTTCCTTTTGTGTACCGTTGAGTTTAGCCAGGTATGATTTGTGTCCCCACGGCAGTAACCTTTCCAGCTTATTGATATTGACCAGGAAACTTTTGTGCGTACGCACAAAACCAAATCTGGCCAGCCTGCTTTCCAGGTTGTTTAAGGGTAGGTTGACAAACAATTGATTATCATAGGTATAGATGATAATTTGTTTATGGCCCTGCTGTTTCTCGATAAAGATTATGTCCCTAATATTTAAAATAATGGCTTCGTTTTTTACACTGACCGTAAGCGTTTCATTTAACGCGCAGGCCTTTGACCTTCTAATACGGTGCAAGGTATTACTAAGCCTTTCTTGGTCAACAGGTTTTAATATGTAATCAACGGACCCTAACTCAAACGCATTGATGGCATAATCATGATGGGCCGTAATAAAAACTACCTGTACGCTCTGGTCAATCATTCCGGCGAGCTCCATTCCGGATATCCCCGGCATTGTTATATCCAGGAATGCCACTTCGGGCTTAAGTTCATTAATTAGTTTTAGGGCTTTATCCCCGTCATAAGCCTCACCAACAATATCAAGGTCTGCTTCCCCGGCTAGCAGTTGCCGTAAGTGTTTCATCTCCGAGAGATTATCCTCTGCTACAAACACCCTCACATAGACCGCCCCCCCTGATAAGACAAATAAATAAGCCGAAGTCATATGCATCGCAACAACCGACTTCAGCGATAATTAATCTATCCTTGGCATTTGCTTGGGAATAATTACGTTAAAGGTTTTAGTATCCGGGTCATAGGCAACTTTACCCCGGCACTCCGCCAGGGCTTGCCTGACAAGGGGCAACCCGTAACCCCTGTCGTCTCCCTTGGTTGAAAAACCGCTTTCGAATATTCGGCTGGCTGTTTCTTGAGGAATGGGTGGCCCTGAATCGATAACCAAGAAACAGTAGTAGTTTTCAAACTCATGAACCTCAAATCGAACTTCATTAACTTCATTATTCGCTAATTTTGCCGCTTCTGCCGCGTTATCCAGCAGGTTGGTAAAGATAGTGGTGATTGCTACCGGTTGGAGATCAAAAAAGTCCAGATTACTTTTAATGCTGATGGTAAGCTCTATCCCCTGCCCCAGCAGGGCTTGTTTTTTATTTTTTAACAGCGAGCGCAGATAAGGATTATTGACATTCAAAAGCTGACCATTGGCAAGCGTGCTGGATTCTACGTTTTTAAGGTAACCGGTGGCCTCTTGGCCCTTTCCTTCTGCTATTAGGCCTTGCATTGCCCGGAGATGATTAATAAATTCATGCCGCTCGCCACGCATGGTGTCTAAAGCTTCTTCCATGTAACGGAGGCTGTTTATTTGAGTCTGTGATTCGGTGTAAAAGCCCTGAAAACGCAATAACCAACTATAAAAAACCAGAGCCATAAAGAAATTAATGCCTATGGCCGAGGAAAGTAGCAGGTCCATCAGGTTGGTCTGGTTGTTGTAATAATTTAAAGCCCTCGTTCCGATTAACATGAGCAGGTTTACCGACAGGAAAATTACAGCAAGCCTGTGCATCTGTCCGCTTTCAAACACAGATCCGGACACAACATTCACCTCACTGGCTTATAGCCTGGTTGAATTTATGCTTGTGATAGAGATAGGTGGTTAAACCAGCCCAAACGGCCAAATGGGGCCAGCCAATAATCGTCTTTTGCCACGGGGACAGGGCCATAACATCCTGCAGTCCCAGGCCCAGTTGAAATTGAATATAGCTAAGAATAACGCTTTCCAGGGCTACCAAGACCCCAATGCTAACAATGGACGAAACCAGGCTTTGTTTAGGATCCAATCTCAGTATAAAAAGAAACATTAAGAATACTGTCAATACGCCTAAAAATGTATGTATCCCGTAGGGCAGTGGCAGTAACCTTGCGCAATAAGAGGCTGCTACCGAGATTAGGGTGGCCAGTAAAATGGGCGAAAAACTTAGTTTCTTCTTTTGAATGGTTAGCCCAAAAGATAAAATTAGGAAACTTTCTGGTATGGAATAGAAAATAAGTGTAACAATTGGAACCTTATCCATATATACACCTCTTCCTTTTCATTGTACTATATTTGACATAAATATCCTTTCCCCTTTTATGCATTTTGGGGCGCGAAAAGGGCATTTGGGGGAAATAGGGTTAAAAGATGCTTACCGAGGTTTATTATATATATAAATTAACCAATCATATGGCTTTTGGTAGTTGGTAATGGAATAGAATTTTAGGCATCTTCTTTGGCTTTTTAAGCAGCCGGGTGGGTATTTCTTGACTTGTGGTGTTATCACTTAATATTCATTACCCAGGTTTCTTTAATGGAGGCTCAAATGAATACTGACTTTAAACACGAAACAAAAAATTTCGTAATTTCCTCGTTCGCAATGTTGTTGACGGTATTTGTTTTAGAGGTTTCTTTATCAACCGGTGTCCTTTACCGGTTAGCCAGGTTAACCGACAGGATTCGCATAGAACTGGGACTTATACCAGAACACATTTTACCTAATCTAATTGGTGGGTATTCGTACTCAATAGTCCCGGTAAATATAGCAGTATTTATTATTTTCAACCTGGTTTTTGGTTTCTTTGCGTTTAGATTAATTGGTAAAAGGGGTACCAAATACTTGAGCTGGATTTATGGAATATCCATGTCATTCGTTTTCTTTTTGGTTAGTTCTGTACTCACAATATTAAGCGGTGATCCATATAATTGGCTTGTCGTAATGTTTGGGATTCCTGTCACGCTTGTTATTCAAGTTCTATTAGCAACCTTTTTAGTAACGAATGACAAGGAATTTTACCATTAAACTTAATAATCATTAACTCCTATGTTTTAAACATTAGGAAGGCCCTAGTGAAATATGATTGAACCAGTGGCAAGCGGAGACGGTTAAGGAGTGGCTTTAAGATGTCTCTCTCAGCAGAGCCGGCAACTTAAAAGTAAATGAGGGGTAATTTATGAATATAGTGATTAGAAAACAGTTATTTTTCATTATTACTCTTGGAATATTGGGATTGGCCTTGCTCGTATCTACAACATGGATGCATGAACAAATACAAATATCAGCTAAAAGGATAAACGTTGAGAAATTATTAACCCAAAGTATTATTTATTTTATTCTTTTTTTCCTATTTGGTATCCTGATAGAATTGAAACAAGCGCTGAAAGCCTTATCAGGCAAAATTCATTTAAACAAGCCCTTGTTTATTTTTAGCATCGCACTTCTGGCTATCAGTTTAATACCCCCTATACAATGGTTAACGTGGTATGGTTTTGGTTCGTTTAAGACACCTTTTAGTATCTTCATAAAAATAATGCTTTCATCTGATTGTCATATTGCAATAAGCATTTTGTCTGGAGTATTAATCACAAAATCAATAACCAAAGAACTTCAGGAAACCGCCAAATAAATCAAGATAGTAGGCAAAAGCTATGAACAGATTAAAAAAGTGGAGTGGCATTGTACCCTTCGTAATAATTAGCGCGGCTATTTCGGTAATTTTGCAGGTGAAGGGGGTTTCATTCTACATAAGGGATATATCCTTTATGCTAAGACCATTACCCGACGTTTTTTATGTTGCCGCCGCTCTTTTGGCCTGGCGGTGGTACATAAAGCTTAAATCCCCCTTCCACCCACACCCTTCTATTGGGTTTTGGCGCCGGTCTCTTTATATACGCAGTTGTTATTCTGAAGCAGAGCTTAAAGCCGGCGATGATTTATTGCTGAAAAGCCTTTTGGCCTTTTCGGTTCTGCAGGCTTCCCTTGACATCATCATGATTATAAACAATATTCTGTCCTATACTTTTTACCTTGTCGGAAAGATAGCTTTACAACCACCTACATATTTTTATTATTTCATACAGCTCACAAACCTAATTATACCCGCCATCCTCCTGGTCGCGCTCCTAGCTTATTGGCGAAACAATCGGGCGGTAGACAAAGGGTGTTAGGGAGGACATATACATGGCTAAACAGTACATTATATTTTAAGATTTATAAACGTTTTCTTAATAATGATTTTTATCACAAGGCTTTTTATGGTCATAGCAAATTATATTGGTGAACAGATCGGGTATTGCAAAGAATAAAATACAAGTAGCATTGTAACTTAAGGGGCTTGATTGAAATTAGTAATTTGTTTTCAAAGAAAAGAGCCCGCCTGAGAAATCTTCCCGGACGGGGGATTTATACTAAAAAATACACATATCTTAATTAACGAGCTATCTACCATCATGCTACATAGGATTGATATTTTTAAATATGGCCATGTCAGTTCCGGCAAACCAGTTAAGTCACTATCAATTCGTGGACATCTAATAAGTCTATTGCTGGACGTCTTATTAAGAATCAAATTACAAACAAATCCCTCTCGGTAACTGATATAATCTCATGCCCGTTTTCTTTAATCAAAACCATATCTTCTAATTTAACCGCACCGTATTTAGGGTGTGTCAAATGAATTTCTATAGTAATTACGAAATTTTTTCTTAATGCAAAGTTTGATTTTGCGAATAGTACAGGAGGTTCATTTGCATCCAGTCCTATTCCGTGACCAATGAAATTGCCCTTTTTGGGGCTTAACCCTAAAAAGTAATCATTTACCCCTAAGCGACAAGCACTGGTATAGGCTGTATTAAATAAATCACTACATTTGACCCCTTCTTTTAGAGAATAAAGGACGTTATCTGATATTTCCTTAAGGGATTTAAATAACGACCTAACTTCCGCGGCAGGTTCCCCTAAAACATATGTACGTGTCTCATCACAATGGTATCCCTGGTAACATGTAGGTATATCTACTATTACTGTATCGCCTTTTCTAATTTTTCTTAAAGATGGCCCAGCAGGTATAGCAGGGCTAAGGCCTATCCCGGTAATGGTATTGGCAAACCCGCTAACCTTAAATAGGTTTTCACCGGAAGAAAGTGGGCCACGACTAATATAAAAATCAAAATTTCTCATAGATAAGACCCCCTCATGCCCGGCTTTTCTATGAGCACATTCTATTTCAGCTGCAAGTTCTAATTCGGTAATCCCTTCCGATAGTACATCAAGAGCTCTCTGGTGACCAGCTTTCATTATGTTACTGGCAGTTTTAATTAACTCAATTTCCTCTTCGTCCTTGGTCATCCTTTGTATTAATATCTCTTCAGAAACATTTACAGGTGTATAATCAATGAATATTTGACTGATTTTAAAAAACAATTCAGCTGGAATTATATCCGTTTCTAAACCCAGTTTACCATTTTCTACTCCTAATTCTTTCAATTTAGATAAAGCTTCTTTAAAACTACCAGACGCAATAACTTTGTGTGGGTCTATCCATATTTCATTTAACACAAAATCAAGTGCCCTTCGGACTATAAGATAATAATCATTAGGTGTAACTAGTAGAATACTAGGTTGAGCAGTCCCACAATAGTAAAACACATCTCTTGAATGAATTAATATGGCCGAGTCAATTCCCAACTGGCGTAGTCTTATTTGAAATTTTTTTAACCTTGTAGTTTTATCCACGAGTATCATATCTAGGTCACCTTCTTTAAAGATTTTTTTAAATACCTTCTAACAACCTACATAAATGTTCCCTTCTATGGTAACAACATTCACCTCACTGGTTAGCAACCTGGTTGGGTTTAAGCTTGAGCTAGAGATAGATGGTTAAACCAGTCCAAACGGCCAAATGGGGCCAACCAATGGTCGACTTCTGCCGCTGGGACAGGGCCATAACATCTTGCAATCCTAGGCCCAGTTTAAACACCTCTTCCTCTTTATTGTACTATATTTGACATAAATAACCTTTCTTCTTTTATGCATTTTGGGGCGCAAAAAGGGCATTTGGGGGAAATGGGGTTAAAAAATTCTTATCCGGGGTTTATTCTATAGATAAATTAACCAATGATATGGCTTTTGGTAGTGGTAGGTATGGAGGCCGAAATGGGTAATAAACCGCTATAGTAATTCTGTTGGGGTTGAGATTTTTTTATCCCTAACCTGGGCCTACCCCTTTTTCCTATTAAATGCCTGGCTCGGAACAACTTTTTCTGTGATTTATAACTATACTATTATGTTTATTTCCATAGTCATACCGGTACTGTTTGTGGCCGGCCAGCTAGCGTGCGGTGAGGAATGTCGTGGTGAGAGTGAATTCTAAAAACATAACTTCGGGAAATGGGGGTATGTTATCATTTTCCCCTTAAAAAAATTGATTAGAGACTTATTACAGACAAAATGGGAAATTATCTACTCCACTCAAAACATCGAAAAATATGCCAAAGTAAAAGGAAGGTTATTAAATAATAACCTAAGGATGAAAACAGAAATGTTTAGCTCTGGTGGAGGCCACGGTGGAGGCTATGGTTTTGCTACAACATATCACATTTTAGTCCGGTTAGAAGATGTTCATAAAGCCAGTGAAATACTTAATTCAACTAAATAATTTTCAAAAACTGGCCCTATCATAAATTTAATGCGTATTAAGTAAATTAACAGGCTATTTATAGTCGATCAAAATGCCGATAAAACCGTTTTAGGGTGATGCTCACTGGTCCAGCTTTGCTGGCACCCTGACCAGCTCATGGGGCCTTTATATGTACTCCTTGGGGGTCCTCAAAAACAAAAGATAGGTTATACGCAAAAAAGAGATATTTAACGTAGAAAGTATCTCTGTTTTTTTGTGCAAAAAAAATCATTACTAATGCAAACTACTGTAACAATTTACTGTAATTAGACACCAATAACCAGGAGCGTCTTGGAATATGGCCATGTCAACTATAGAAAAACTTTATCAGCGGTATAGAGTATCGATTTTCCGATATTTATACCGCATGGGCGGGGACTATCACCTGGCGGATGAGTTAACCCAGGAAACCTTTTGCCGGGCATTTGTATCCCTAAAAGGTTTCCGAGGTGAATCTACCCTGTCCACCTGGTTATTTGGCATAGCCTATTATGTCTATACCGGACACTTGCGGGGCCGTCCGGTAGAGCGCAATCTGCCGCTTAAACATGATATTCCTGACGCGAACAATACAAACGATCCGGCCCGGCATCTGGAGGTAAGGGAAAACTGGCGACTAGTACGGCTGACCCTTGATAAGCTGCCTGTGGATTATCGGACGGTGATTATTCTAAGGGAACTGGAAGGGTTATCTTTTGATGAAATAGGGGCCATACTGGATAAATCCCCGGCAACAGCGCGGGTAACCCTTTTCCGGGCCAAGCAAAAATTTCTACAACTATATAAACAACTAGCAGGTGATGACCATGACTAAGTATGAATGCGAAATAATTAAAGATCTTTTGCCACTATACGCAGACGGTGTGGCCAGTGATGCTTCTTTGGAGATGGTTGAACATCATCTTGCAGAATGCGCATCTTGCCGGAACCTGCTCAATGAATGCCAGCAGCCTGTTCTGGTCATACCGGACGAAGGCAAAACTTCTTCCGGAGCCGGTATAGATAAAGCTTGGGGCCGAGTGCGCCGGGTGGTAGCGGTTTTTATGGCCTGTATAGTCTTTACTGCGTCTACCATCGCCTACGCCTCATACCAGGCGGGGCGAAATATGGCTCTGCGAGACCCGTCATTCCAACAGGCCAAGCAGATGAATCTCTTCACCGAGGTAAACCAATCCAAAAAATTAGGCCCCTATACTGTTGCAGTGGATAAAATTTTGCTGGATTCAGCCCGGACCACCGTTTTTTACAATGTCGAACCGCGTCTGGAGGGAGATAGCAATATCCTTATCAACATGGTCGACGATAAAGGTGTGCATTATGATCCACGCGGCGGCAGGGGTATACAGGGCAAATATTTTATGTATGACTTGGAACCGATTAATCTGGATGCACAGCAATTAACCCTTTCCTTTAACACCGGCCAAATGCCGGGGGAAACGTTGTTTGAAATACCGGTTGACCCTACTATAGTGGCTCAAAATACCAGGGAGTTTTACCCCAACCTGAAAAAAACCATAGCACCGGTAGAAGTGGCCCTAGATCGGGCGGTGCTGGGCCTTTCCGAAAGCATTGTTTTTTTCCGGGTGCGCTGGCCGCAGGATCCGTCAATAGCCGGTGTGGGCATTGGGCTCGATCCTCCCATGTATACCGTTATGGGACCCAATGGGCCTACCAGCGCGGAAAGCCGGGGTAGCAGCACCCCGCCGGCACCGATGATTAAAGAATATGGTGCCTTCTTACCCGGTCACTGGGCGGACCTTATTGACGAAACCAACGGTAAAAGAATCAAGCTCAATGAAACCCGCACCCAAACTGACCCGGTAACGGGTGGGATTACAGGTACGTTCCACTTCGAACCCGTAGACCCGTCGGCCAGGGAATTAAAGCTGACCTCGCCGCCGCTATACCTATACCTTTTCCCGGAACAGGAACAAATAATGGAGTTGTACTGTCCCCGCCAGGGGGAACAAGCATTAAACGGTGTTTTTAGTTATGAAGCGGTTACTTATATCTTGGAAAAGGCAGCTGTAGAGAATAATCAGCTGATCTGTTACTTCAGTTTTAATGGGACTGGGGATAAAGCACCGCATTATTACCGCCCTGAATTTCGTATTAAAGATCAGGAATTCTGGCAGGAGCATATTCGGATGGAGTGGCTTGATGATAACCAGGTCAAGGTTTCCTTCCCCATGCCCGAGAACGACAGAGTTACTTTGCAATTGAGAAGTATGGGTGAGAGGTTGTCCAAAGTTGATTTTGAACTTGATACTGCACGTTAACCGCATTCTAAACGGGAAGGGGAAGGGACCATGCCCAAACTGGAAGAAATATCTAAGCAGGGTGATTCTTCCGAGCCAATAGTAAACTTACTCTACAACACCGGTTACAGATTAACCGGCAGTCACAGGAAAACCCAAGAACTGTTAAAGGGCGTTTTTAACGCCCTAAACGGTAATCTAAATTTTAACACAGCCCTGAAAAACCTGTGTTTAATATATAGAAATAAAACCACATCCAGCCCGGGCAAAAACTTACCACAAGATAAAAACAGCTCGTCAATAAAAGTCAAGAGTACAGACAAAATCCAAGCAGCCCTTTTAACACTACCGCCTGCTGAAAGGTTAATACTGGTTTTGAGAGAGATATTAGGATTAAATTATGCCGAAATAGTAGAGTTTACCGGCATGGAAAAAACGGATGTAACCCGGCTGTTGAATACAGGACGGTGGTTTTTACGAAAACACCTGGCCCCGCCCCCGGGTCAAAGAAGATTACCTGAAAAGTATACTGTTGCGAAGTAAACTTTGGTAAAATGTTAAACGCCAAGTACATAATCTCATTCAAAAAAGCTAATATGGGGGGGGAAAACCAATGGGTAGTAACCTAATAGGCTCTTTAGGCTTGAATATGACTTTCTTTGCTCAGATATTAAATCTAATAATACTGGCCGTATTTTTAATCCTGCCAATAATATTATTAGTATACTTATTTTCTGCTATCAATGATATTAAACATAGAGTTCGTAATATAGAAAACATCTTAATGCATATTAAAGAGGCTTCTAATTGTAAATAACCAATACATAGAAACAAGCATATGTATAAATTTATAACGGGAGGCATAAAAAATTAAAAAACTATATTTAATTTTAATTTGTTTAACCCTGTTGATTTTTTTATCAGTAGGATGTTCAGCAATAGTGGAACAATTTGATGATAAAAATATTATGTTTAGCATTATTAATTCAGAATCAGAAAATGGGTATAAATCCTATTCTATAGAAGTAGAAAATAAAACTGGATTTGAGTTAACCCATCTTATATTCAATTTAAGCTATCCCATAAAAACAGCAAACGGGACCAAAAGTAATCCTTTTGTAATTGAAGGGAGAGCGGATAATTTAGCAAAGCCAGTAAACCTTAAAACAGGAGAATCTACACAATTTGCAATTTTCGCTCCCATTAATGAAGTGTTTGCCAATACAGATTTACTTGATTTTGATAACCCAATTATTGAGTTAAGTGGTTATGTTAAAGAAGGAAACAAGGAAATTCCTTTTAAAATGGCTGGAGCATTAAGAGTTTATGTTGATAAATCTAACTAGTAACGCACACGAATAAAAGGGATTAACTTACAGTGAGATGGCGTTTTGCCTTGGCTGGACGGGAAATACCGTTAAATTAAAGCTGCGCCTGGCAAAGCCGGTGTTGAAAGAAAGATCATGGGCCAATTCAATAACCTTGCCATCGTCTTTAAGCTTGGCTTCCCGTTTGCGAATATTTCCCGGTAATTTTACCAGCCAAATTCGGTCATGAAAGAGGAGTTAATTTTATGGAAAAGCACACACGGAAATTTAACCTTCCTGTAGTTGCGATTTTAACCGGTTTTGCTTTCATGATTGGTGGTCTTTTTAAAACCTTTTTGGAATTGTATTTGTATTTGGGAACAGAAAATAACGTATTTATAGTCATCTGGTTTGGTTTTCTAGTGCAGTCTGCCATTGGTATGGCTGTCTTGGCTTTCTTACTTCGCAGACACTATCCGTTCCGCAAATTGTGGTTGGCAGGTACAAGTGCTTTCGCACTGGGCATCCTGTTTCCGGCATTGCTGCTAAAACAATTTATCTATGCGATATTGTTCTTTCCTGGTTTACTGGTCGGCATGTTTTTTAGAATGCTTCTCAATGAGCAGTCCAAACGAGAGAGTTTATTATTTATGATCACGCTTGGGTTTCTAATATGTAATATAATGGTATCTACCATTCAGAATGACATACCCGGAGCCGTTTGGCTCCTTGAACATTTGGGGCCGTCGAGCGTAACGATTCTTTTTCACATGGTTATAGATATTGTCATCGGTTTCTTTGTTGCCCTTGGTGTAGGATTAATGATACGCAGAAGGAACCAAGAATCAAGTGTTTGAAAATATGAATTATGATAATATAATATTAAACGGGTGAGAATTCCGTGTAATTAAACCCGTTTCTTAGTGGGAAATTAGTGTGGATTGCATGCGATTTTTTTTGCACCTCAAAAGTGAACCCGTTAAAATTGTCCAGGTACTTCCTCTTCGTATTTTCTAAAACATGTATTACGTGTCATTTTACCGGGTTAAAAGATAGAGTTAAGTCATGCTTTGAACAGGATAAGAAGCAAGATAAGCCAATGCTTCATCCAGGAACCTGCCAGACCGCCTACACTAGGTACTCACTTTAGCTACGTCGGTACGATTAACCAGCTTAAATAGGACAATATGTGTTAACAACTTCATTACCTCACTATGGATGTTAATCAACAATTGTTTAATGGAAAACCTGGTATTTCAACAAAACATAGGAGTCATTTAAAATTTGGCAGTCTATTAATTTAAGAGGTTTTAAGAGGTGCAGCTCTGATGTATTAATTATTGAGTAGCCATCAACAAGAGTAGGAGTATCTTTTCCGCCAACAATGAGTGGCGCAATTACGATTTTGATGTAGTCTACTAACCCCTGCCGAATTAAGGCGGAATTAAGTGTTCCCCCGGACTGAACTGTAATTTTATGGATATTATTCTTCTGTTTTAATTTAATAAGCAAATCAGCAAAATTAATTTCATTTTCATAATAGATTATACCCAAGTTGTTAAAACTACTTTGCATTTCATGCGCGGGATGCTGATTATTGCTCGTTACAATAATCAGCTCTTTAAGCCAGTTGCATAAATACTTAATACCGTTTTCGTTCAAATGAGGTTTGTTATCAATAATGATGAAGCTTACCGGAGACTTTTGGGGGGTATCAAATCTTTTATTAATGTCTATTTTACCCATTACCCTGCCAGTGTTTAATGAAAACAGGTCGGTTGTCTGCTCTATTTCATAATACTGATGTAAACCGTTTTTACTCCGGCTATTTGTTTCCAATCTTTATCCGGATCCAGTACATCGGTTGCCCCGCTACTTATTTTGCCGTCAACTGACATTAGCATAAAAAGTGTTGTTTGAACCCTTTTCTTCATTATTCTTCAGCTCCATTCCTTTAAAGCAATCAATAAGAACTCTTCTAAACCAAAAATCGGTAAGATAATAAATCAACCCATTGGGGGTGAATATCTGCAAATGAAACTAGGTAGGGCTTGCTGAACCAATCCTTATTTCAATTAAAACACCATAATGGCGTTCCCCAAAAATAGAACAAAAAAATGCGGAGACTGTGCTCCAAGTTCATTACCAGGAACTGGAGACAAATCACGCTTTCGGCAGTCTCTTTTAGGCGCGCCTCTTCTTGGTTAGTGGATTCTTCCGCTACTGTTTTATTGCCACCTGGAGGCGGTTTCTTTACGATAGTAGAGCCGATAAGGAGGGGTTTGCCCGGCGCAAATTTGATGAAGCGCTAAAAGCCTTGCCGGATGAACAGCGCGGTGCAGCAGTGATCTCCAAAGAGGGGCTGGATTTCTGCAACCGACTTTTTGACGCTTACGTTATTTCGTCAGAGTCTTTCCTCTTCTTAGTCAACCAGTTCTTTGCATAATCAACTGCTTCTCTTTGCTTGAAATACTTTGATTTGGCAAGACCAACTATTTCCTGTTTAACTGGCCTTTCCACTTCGAAATCAGTGCCTATTTGTGGAAAGATGTCTGCATCGAATTCTATATCATTATACGTTTTCCATGTCCTTTGTCCATTTTCTACTATTGGTGCCCCAGCTTGGCAAGGTTTTGTCCCCGGTGTCCGATACTCGGCCAAATGAAATGAGGTGTTGCTATTATAACCAACACCTAATAACAGAACCTGGCCATCTAAATCATATATTCTTGCCAGTGGCGAATCCTCTCCTAAAGCGTTTTCCAGGGAATGGTTGGATACAATTAGTTTTGCGTTTTTCCCCCAGGCGGCAAAAGACAACGATGGATGGGAACTACGGATAACCCCGGGAAAACAACGGAAAGTTTCTACAATTTTTCCCATTCCCCTTGACGGAGCGATCTCAGGCTCATACGCAGGCATTGTCTCTTTAATGATAGGCAACCATTCCTTTGGTATCGGTGGATTACCCCAATAGCTCGGGTCAGAATAATCTCCTGAATGGGTGGACATCACAATAGTGCCTTCATTTGTTACTATATCCATTAATGCCTGAATTACCGCAACAGGTCCACCGCATACCCATCCAAGTGAACTCAAAGATGAATGAACAATAACAGTAACCCCTTTGTCCATTCCAATGATAGAAAAATCTCTTGCAAGGCTTTCTCTTGTATTAAGCCTAGGCGTTTTCTCTATAACTTGTGCTTCACTCATAAAGTTCCTCCTACTTGTTCACCTTTGAACCCTTACATATTGTCAACGTTTAACGATTCCGTTTCTTTCGATTACCATATTGTTTTGGTGCAAGGGTACACAAGGCAACCTATTATTTGTCTTTCGAGATTCATTTTTTAGTTGTTTGAATACAATTAATCGGCCTTCCCTTATATATTAAATCAACACATTTATTACATGAGATACATTTTGCTTTCTTTTGCTCATTAGTTTTCCAATTATTAATAAGGTCTGGTTCACATATTAAAGGGCGGCATAATGAAACCAAATCCGCCTCGCCATTTTGAACAATCTCCTTCATAAGAGATAAAGTTCTTAAACCACCAACCATCATGATTGGTATATCTATTTGGCTTTTTATTTCCCGGCACCAATTAAGATAATATGCCTCTTTGTCAAGGCAATTGATATTGGCTCTGAATTCAGTGCCTTTATATCGTTCACCTCTTAAACCCTGGCTGATTTCCAAACAGTCAAATCCTAAATTTGCAAGTAATTTTGCCGATTGTTTTCCCTCGATAAATTCAAGACCACCCCGAAAGCCATCTTCAACTCCGATTTTAATGAATACAGGATAGTTCTCGCCGACTTTTTTCCTAATGTCTTTATATATCTCATAATGTAAACGAAGGCGGTTTTGGAGATTCCCGCCCCATTGATCCTTTCTGCGGTTTGTATAAGGTGAAAGAAATTGACTTAAAAGATAAGCATGGGCACCATGAACCTGTATAGCATCAAACCCGGCTTCTTTTGCTCTTTTTGCTCCATCTCCAAAGGCATGAATTACCTCCCAAATTTCATCATCTGTCATGTCCCTATATGCACCTTTATAATATGGGTCTTTTTCAATAAATGATGGGGCTAGAGGAAGAGCATTTTTTGTTTTTACATATTTAGCTTCTCTCCCGCCATGAAAAAGTTGAATAGCAATTTTGGCACCACGTTCGTGAACTATATTTATTAGTTTTTTAAAGCCTGAAATGAATTCATCCCCCGCAATAGAGTTCTGAAACGGTGATACTTGACCGGTATGATGAACATACGCTATACCCGTAATTATTAGACCTACGCCACCTTCAGCAAGATCTGAGAAAAGCTTGATTTGGCCATCAGAAACATAACTGTTATCAGCAAAACCGTCATAAGTAGCTGACCTAATAAATCGATTTCTTATCTCTATGTTTTTTATACTAAAAGGCTCAAATAAGTTATTCATGAAGTTAGTCCTCCCTATAGATATGATATCCCCGGTTATTTCCATTTCTTATTCTATCACCATAATTGTTCACCGTTTTAGAGTTCTGTTCAAAAAACGTTATATATGTTACGAAAATTATAAACATTTCCTGCATATATAAGCTAACCCTTACGTATGATGGTTTTCTTCGAAACAAAGACAGGAATAAAAAAACTGCCCACCACAGTGGTGAGATTTTCCGGTAGCCAGTAGACTATTCAAGCCCGGTAATTATAGAAGCAATAAAAACAGGAAAGCCGAAGATACTAGCTCCTCAGCTTTCCTGGAAAATTATGGAGGCGACACCCGGATTTGTTACAAAGCCGTGGAACTCAGCCCCCGGAAATACTGTAAGTTAACATCCCGCATAGAAAGTTAATATTTGTTATTTAGGGTTATTACCACAAAAAAATCCGGTCGTTATTTACGAATAGTAAAAGTGTGCTTAGTAGTAATGGCGCGGGTTCCAACGTTTGACAACTAAACTCGCTTTTGAGAGGCATATGGCTCAAGTCTTGCCTCCACACCGCACCGTATACCACACACTGCGAGGATATCCGTACAAAGTTTAACTTTTAATAAAACGGGCCTAGATATCTAGGTTCGTTTTGTTTTTGATATTTACCTATCAGTTGTTTGGTGGAGGTGCGCCGCACACTGCCGCATACCAGACAACCTGAATCCACATTTGTCATTATTTTGTAGCGATTTATGCCATTAAACAAACATAAGAGCTAAGTTTTGGTTATTATAATAATGTTTATAATATAAAAACAAACAGTACAACCCCGTTGACAGTGAACAGCCCCCTGTCAAGTAGACAGTGGAAATAATAAAAATCCTAGACATCAATCATTTTCGTATGGTTGGTGTCTTTTTTATGCTGCTGAACTGTTAAGGTATTGTCTGTATTCCAATGGGGTCA